>Ga0268261_10004679_pt1 | contig 10286 bp, 3 predicted proteins | sample TergutNc150P1_FD_190353 | JGI IMG/M metagenome (GOLD analysis project Ga0268261, IMG submission 190353) | Nasutitermes corniger P1 segment gut microbial community from laboratory colony in Florida, USA - Nc150 P1 (SPAdes) (version 2) | ecosystem: Host-associated > Arthropoda: Insects > Digestive...
TCCATAAATGCGGGGAATTTCTTGACTAGCTGCAAAGTTTACTGGTTAGCTTCTCAAGAAGGACTCCGCTCCATGGAGTAAGCAAGTAAGTAAGTGTACATTATTGGGGTAGTGTACATTATTGTTGGGTAGTGTACATTAATGTTGGGTAGTGTATATTATTGGGGGGTAGTGTACATTATTGGGGGTAGTGTACATTATTGGGGTAGTGTACATTATTGGGGGTAGTGTAAATTATTTGAGGTAGCGTATATTATTGTTGCGTAGTGTACATTATTGGGGTAGTGTATATTATTGGAGGTAGTGTACATTATTGGGGTAGTGTACATTATTTTTGGGTAGTTTACATTATTGTTGGGTAGTGTACATTATTGGGGGTAGTGTACATTATTGGGGTAGTGTTCATTATTGGGGGTTGTGTACATTATTGGGGTAGTGTACATTATTGTTGGGTAGTGTACATTATTGTTGGGTAGTGTACATTATTGTTGGGTAGTTTATATTATTGGGGGTAATGTACATTTTTGGGGTAGTGTACATTATTGTTGGATAGTGTACATTACTGTTGGGTAGTGTACATTATTGGGGGTAGTGAACATTTTTGGGGTAGTGTACATTATTGTGGGTAGTGTACATATTTTTATATACAACCAAAATGCTGCTATAATAACCAGCATTATCATTGATGTAACCTTGGCACTGGACCAGGTGCATAAACTCTGTTCGGCGCCAGTACAAATTTTGTAGTTCTCTTACTGGCATCATTCCTGTTACAGATTGTGTCCTGTTCCAGGGTGGAAGCTCTTTCTTTTTCGTCCAAGCCAGAAAGCTCAAAATTTCGCTATTTCTAAAATTAACTTACAACATGTGTCAACGAACACAGATAAAAATAAATAAAATTTTGAATTCAGTAATTATAGTAGGTTTTGGTTTTTTTAGTTACAAGAACGAAATATTCCAAATTGTATGCGTAATTTTAATAAAAATACCTATCTCTACATTACTTAGAATGGTGTGCGGCCCTCTCAAGTTTCAATATATCAATTTGGTCCGCTTACTTTTGGAGTTTAAGGCCTATTCTGTTCATGAAATTGAAGGACCAGATTTAAAGCCCGACCGGTTTATCTGCGGGGGAACCGTTCGCAAGAAGGATTTCTATTTGTTAGGATGCGGTGAGAAAGTACAAAATCTCTGTCCGTCACTTGAACTGAAACGCCAACTCTCAGCCCGTAGCGACGTCTGACTACAAACGTAGATATTCTAGCTCACCACAAAACTGTTAGAATTGACGTAGATGTACTTTCTGTTACGTCTCTTCCATAATGTGATATAATTTAACGATACTAATCCGGGACGTAGTAGTGCAGACTTTCTTGCAGTATGGGGCAAAAATAATATATCTTGCCACACCGAAACAAATGTTCTGGAGCTTATAAGGTTAAGGGTATAGGTAAAGTTTACACTAGAACAAGCCACGAAGGCCCAGGGGGAGACTAGAGGTATAGCTCTACTCTTCCTTTAACCTCGGCGCTAGATCTTATAAGGGTATAGTATTTAAAACATTAGAAATCCTATGTGATAATTTACTGTCGAAGATTAATGATTCGATGCTAAACTTCCCTATGATGATCCGTTCAAAAGACATACGGAGTACACCTTCACAACCAAACGTGGATCAGTCACCCGTTCTGTAGAGATTTTTCCCCCTCCCCCACACCCCTCCCACTCGCATAATGAACAAGAAAAGCATCCACACACGATTTCTCACATGCAAAGTCACATTGCTTCACTAGTTACCACGAAACGACAAACGTTTCGTCAGACTTCATACTATTCCAAGATTTCCTTTCAGAAATCCTCGTAAAATATGCATAATTCATCAAAACCTAACTCATTGATAAATTTCGGGATTCTGTGTTGAATGAAACTAGGAATGGTGCACAACATAAACTGCCACATTTGCCATGTTGGTGTTATTTGATTCACAAACACAAGATACCTGTACATATTGACATGCGATAATAAAATTATGGCTTATATATCATGCCACGCAAACGTGAGGACTGTGGGAAAGAACAAGACAGGCAATGCACGTATAGTAGTATTGAGGAACACTTTCGCAACCATTGTTGCAGTTGAAAAGTAGTAACTATTTTATGCTTTGAGTGTGTGTCTGTAGCCTGCCCGGCTGTACTACATTTTACCACATTATCTCATAAGAGGACAGATTTTCGAAATAAACGTTATTGGACATGAAATGTGTGTTTTGATTTTCTCTACAAATTTCTTTCATATCTTTCTAATTTTAAAAGGAAAGGAGTGAGATATGATAAAAATATATATAGGTCTTAATGTAAAATACCTGTTTTTTGGCAGATTTTAGTGAAACTTGAATTTTCTTGATATATTTTGCGAAAAATGCTCACATATTAAATTGTATGAAAATCCGTTCAGTGGGGACTGGGTTATTACATGCGGATGGATGGACAGAAAGATGGACAGACAAACAGACGTGACGAAGCTGAAGGTTGCATTTCGCAATTTTGAGTACGCGCCTCAAAATGAATTTACATGAAAGATTAAGCTCGTACTTCAGCTTGAGGGGAAAAAGTAGTCTATATATACCTTTAAGATCACCATGCTCAAAATCAGTGTGTGTGTGTGTGTGTGTGTGCGTGCGTGCGCGCGCGCGCGGTCTGAGTCTGTGTATTACCCTGTTAAGATCTGAACCGTTTAACAGAAGTTTGCGAGATTTGGTGTGAAATGTTATACCATTGCAGGCAAACAGACGATTTTCTGCTACCTACAAGCGATGATGATAATGATTATAATTATAATGATGACTAATAATAATAATAATGAAGAAGAAGAAGAAGGATAGGAGGAGGAGGAGGCGGAAGTACGAGCCTAGAAATTGTAGCCCAAGATCATAAAATTGCTTGCTACTGCTATTCCTTACTGTCACGGTTTTTCGGATGGAACTGAGTATCGTTCTTTATTGTCAAGTTAGCTCAGTCACTATTGTCACCAGAATAAGGGACGACCGTGGAATATGGTGCTTCGATCCCCCGACAAGAGCATAGGTACTCGTATTTCTCTTCTCTGTAAATCAACGTCCAGACCGAATCTGGGGCCCGCTCATGGTTTTTTCAAGCAAGTAACAAGAGTTTCCCTAGGGATATGTGGCAGCCTGAGTATGACGCTGACCACAGACAGCCATCTGTTTCCAAGGTTAAGATTACACCCTCATTCTGCGGCCATTAATAAAGCACAGGGATAACACTAGCCCACTCTCATCGTTTTGAACCTGTGCTTGCCTATAGCGAATTTGTTCAGTAGGAATTAGCGACTCCGTCCGTACAAGTTCCCTAGTCTTTGTAAGGCTGCTTATCAGCCAGTGACACTGAGAGTCTCGAGGCATCTTACTTTAATGGTGATCATTATAACTTGCTAGAAAGAAAACACAGGCGCACTTCTGTTTTGCGACAAGGGGTCTTCTTGAAAATAGCAGTCTTACGAAGTGCAGCTATGCTAGAAATAAGTCCTAATCAGGACACCAATAATTCCACCAACAGATACCCAAAATCATCAACAGAAACAATCCCAATATACACTAACAGACTGCACAGTTGACATAGTGTTTTAATTAACGTTTAAATCAATATTAATAAAGTTAAAAATCGCAGTTTTTCGGCGGATTCACAAACTTACGAAACGTGACATTTAGCTTCGTTATGTCTGTCTGTTCGTCCGTCCGTCTGCATGGAACAACTCGGCTCGTACTGGATGAATTTTCATGAAATTTTGTTTGAGTATATTTCGAAAACCTGTCGAGTAAATTCAGTTTTCGTTAATATAAGGCAAGAATAACGGGTACTTCACATGAAGACGTATGTACATTCCTGGCAATATCTCGCTGAATTCGTTTTGGAATAAGAAATTTATCAGACAAATTTGTAAAGGTAATCAGAAAACACATTTTATATTCAATAATTTTCCCCGAAAATCGTGCCGTTTATGAGATAATGTAGAAAAATATGGTTCAGCCCAAAAGGCCATAAATGATGTAATGAACATAAAATGTAAATCATTGTGTGTTAGATTTTACATATCAATTTTAATATTTTCAAATTTGTTTGTTGAAATGGTTACAGTTAGATTTCATTCACTTCCTCATTGCGAAACGAACGATCGCTCACATTTGCAACTCAGTGCTTATTTCTCAGTTCCCCATTCTTTCGAAGCGTTTAACCCCAACTCTGACGCGATCAGTTTGTCTCAACTGTAAAATATGTTTATGTATTATTTCGCTCTAATATAAACGCCCGCTTTTTGCTGACGTGCAATTCACTCGAAGGAACCGCTCTTCGCCGGTCACTATGTATCTACAAGACTCTGAGAACTATAATTATTATACAATGTTTAATATCGATTACGATGTGGCGTCGCTTCTTCATACTACAAGGTAAGCCGAATTGACTGAGTTAATTTTCGGTATTCCAAATTAATTCGAACGAAACACTTTCGTGGTATAATTTGGAAGATCTGAACTAAATTCTAAATTCATATTTATTTGGGTTTATACAAGAGCAAGATAATTTTATTATCTTTCTTATTTCATTGTATTATTTATCATTCCCTTCATATCTGTACTATAACATTATCATCATTGATTTACAATATATAGACCATCTATAGTCAAGTGTGATTTAGGTCAGTTACTAGTTCTCATGTACTACACCCTTATATAGCGCACTGTCAGTATTTACTGACTGGTGGCAGTTTTCTACCATTCCTTTAGTGTATGAGTGTTACGAACCCCTCACGCTACTTGTATATTTATGTCCCATAGGCTATCACTAGTAAAATCTAGTCCCCTCCAAATTAGGGCTTTACAGTGACAATATGATACGGCGCATGCGCTTTGGACCCTGGATAACTAAAGCTACAAACATACACTCGGAATAAATAATGCCTAAAGCTTTTCTACGAAAACAATGGATAAGCGAAAGCGCATCATGTTAGGTTATACTACATCGTCTCTGTCATTAGAGTAACGCCAACGGTATTACTTCTGTTTGTGCGTATAGGGGCTATAAAGTCATGGCTCCATAAATTTCGCATTTCCTCATATAAAGGAGCCGAATAGTCAGTTTATATTCCGTTCGTTTGATGGAAAGGAAAAAGACTTCAATCAGCCAGTAACGAAATTTACCTCGTTTTACGGAAACCAAAGTTTCTGTGCGGTATACCGCAGAGGTCGCCACTTTTCCCTATACAGAACCAGACGAATCCCATTCACTCCCTTCCTATTTCTTCAAGATCGATTTAAATATTATCCTTCCACCTAAACCTGTCTTCCTAGCGGTTCTTTCTTCCAAGGTTTTCGACGAAAGCCCTGTATACTCGTACACTTTATTTCTGTCCATGCGTGCCACTGGATTGCCCATCTCACCCTCCTTGACTTGATCACCCTGACACTGTTGCATCTAACAGACACACTCGTGTTTGAAACCTAATGCAGGTGTTCTAACTTTAATCTATATGTGCGTGGGCGGAGTTAAGTAACGTCGACACGAATGTTCGTTTACTACGGCTGCTTCAGGACATCTGCGATTGAGAGGATTTTCCAAAAGACGTCTGCAAAACAATGTGGAGGAGCAAGATCTGGGCGCACGACCTTATTATCGCAGGTGTGTCTGGTGGAGGAAGCAGGAACATTGTCCGCAGAGCGAGCAGCATTACGGACTGACCGTCACAAGAATGTGCCCCTGCGGTACTCTCGACAGCCAATGTAGGCGAACGTTCGTCTATTGATTTCAGAAAAACAGTGCCACATTTGGTCTACTGCTGTCCTGATAACAGAACTCGAAGGTTCAACGTCACTAATATTAAACTGCCATTGAACACGATCCTGAGGTCAGTTTCATTTAATTTCAGTTATCATAACCTGCTTACGTGAGACCCGACCCAACCTATTATCAACAATTACCCACCTCCTTCTACGCTCTTCTGTCGATCATTTTATAATACTAGACCTGTAACATTGCAAGTGTATTAGACGCATTTTTCTCAGAGCATGGATAATTCATTCGGTGTGGTGAGTAGTGCAATGACCATGGAAACACTTGCGTCATTTCATGTGTTCATTAATTTTAACCTTGACATATTTGAAAACCATTTGGTAACACGCCCAATCAGCACATGTCTGACGATCTGTCACACCTCCAAGGTTGTTCCGCAGTGGCGCTACAACAAAGGTTATTTCTGTTATACACTCAAAGAATGCATGTCTCAGCACTTTCTCCATTATAAATTCTGGGGAGTAATTACTCGAAGATCATTCCGGCCTGAACCATCTTTCCGGCCTAAGACCATCAGTATAGGCCACATCGTGACTCAGGCTTTGGTAAAATTCTGCCTATCTGGTTCACCATAAATCCGACGGCAGCGCTCCACGAAGTTACGCCAACATACAGCACGAGATGAACATACTCTTCATAGCTCTTGCTCTGTTCGGAGGTAAGTCAGGCTGAGACATCTCCCAGATCCACGGTTTAACTTACACAGCTAAATTACGTTTCTAAATTCAACCCCCACTTACCGCGTTACTATACAGAGGTGTGACAGCTGTCGTATCTGTTCTATCTGGTTGTGTTATATATTATCTCTTCTAGTCACCTTGTATATATTACATCTCTATTACTACAGTTTACCGGTGTGTTTTCACTACCCTCTTTACGCTCCGCGGTTCGATTCTCGCCAGGTTCGCTTGACTGCTGGCGCCTACGTACTACCATTTCCCTTGTCCCCTTTGGTTAACACCAGTGCTTGTGTCGGGATAGGCGGCGATCGTTCCCACTCCCACCCAGGCACTACAACTGGTGGCACCGGTGGTTCTACAACTCCCGGGGCACTACAGTAGTCCATGAGCTGGACGAAGCAGGAATCAGACTTCCATTCCCGGTAAAGGCAACAGACTCTTCTCCAAAGCTTTGAGACCAGCTTTGGGACCAAACTGACTTCCTATTCATGGGATGTTGTGGGTAAAAGGGCTGCAGCTTGCAAATGACCACTCACCTCCAACTAGGGATGAGGTCACGAATACATCTGCATTACCAGAACGTCCAGAGACGTGGTTCTTAATTTTTAATTTCCAGTTACATGCCCACTCCATGCAAAACCCTAGATATCGCTTTCCCAGCAAAAATAGGCGACTTGCATAAATGGTTGATTCCGCGTTATGTAATATTCTAAACTGCTCACTTAGGTACCAATATTTGTTTGAAACATTTTAACATGTTCCATCTTTCGTACATTGATCAGATCCATAATAAATAAATAACCAACCAATGCACTTCACCGTTTATGACGTATTCTATTCACTAAATTCTCACCATAATGTTTCAGCCGCTATTATGGCCACCTTCAGGGTGATGTTAATATTGCAAGACTACAAAGGTACAAATGTGGTTAGCTGCTTCGCCGTCACCCCATAACAATTAAAATTGATATTAGTTAAATGATATTAATTATATTATTAATTACATTATGTCCTTTGTCCTTCGACCCACTTAAGAGGACAAGAAGAGTTTGCAGAACGTTTCCTGTGAATGGTGACCTTTTTAAATGTGCCATACGTCTGTATGTTTATTTTAGTTTATATACCTACGCCAGCACCTCACAGAAAATAGCGTCTAATGGTAAAATATTTCTAATATGTAAGTTGAAAATTATGTGGAAGAAGCAGGTGTCGCTTAAGTTGAAGTACTGTCCCGGAATTTCCTGAAGGGATTAAAAAAAATCAAGAAAAACCTCAGTAAGTATATTCGGTGTCCCAGCAAAAATTCGAACTAGTTTCCTCTCGAATGAAAGTTTGAAGCGGTACTGCCTGAAATAACTTGACTCGGTTTGAGTAGTAGTAGTAGTAGTAGTAGTAGTAGTAGCAGCAGCAGCAGTAGTAGTAGTAGTAGTAATAATTCTAGGAGTAGTAATAGCATCAGGAGCAGTAGCCGTGTAGTAGTAGTAGTAGTAGTAGTAGTAGTAGTAGCAGCAGTAGTAGTATTAGTAATTCTAGGAGTAGTAATAGCATCAGGAGCAGCAGCAGTAACAGTATTAGTAGTAGTAGTAGCAGCAGCAGTGTTAGTAGTAGTAGCATCAGCAGCAGCAGTAACAGTATTAGTAGTAGTAGTAGCAGCAGCAGCAGTGTTAGTAGTAGAAGCATCAGCAGCAGCAGCAGTAGTAGCAGTAGTAGTTGTAATAATAGCAGTAGCAGTAGCAGTATTAGTAGTAGTAGTAGCAGTAGCAGTATTAGTAGTAGTAGCAGCAGCAGCAGTAGTGGTGGTAGTAGTAGTAGTAGTAACAGTACTAACAGTAGTACTAGTAGTAATAGTAGCCCCTCGGTCATCCGGACCACCGAGGGGAAAATCCGTGGAAGATATAACCTAAAAATCACTACTCAATGCTCAAGTAAAGCTCCTTAGAGCGCAAATACTGTACCTAAAGAGTACATGATGATGATGGTGATGATCTTTGATTATGTCCTGTAAAACTACTTTCGATAAGAAATAATGGGTTACGGTTGGTCCAAAATTGTCCCGACTACTCGGGGATCCAGATAAACGAATGACCACTGTAATAACAACACAAGAACCAAAACCACACTCACAATCTAATGCCGATGTAACGGAATACTATTGTTCCACATCGCTAATACCAAACACGGCCACTGCATCACGATCCAGAGCTATTCCATACTCCTCATTTCCGAACAACGTGTTTTCTTAAACTAGCCTAAATGTAACCCTCTCACCCTCCCTAGGTCTTTGAGGTACAGGTTTTCCACAAAACATTCCGTGTTCCTTCCTTGTCTCCCTCATCCTAGTTATATACCCAACCTTACAGATTTCGCTACCACAATAATAACAGCTGTCCGGTACATATCACAAAATTTCTCTTTATGCATTACTCTAAATTGACCACGTCACCTACAGATATTTTCCTGAACACTTGTAATTTAGTCTCCTATCTTACAGTATAAATCAGTGTTTCACACCCATACAGTTCTAGCAAAAATAACTCCACAATTCATCACAGTGCGTTCAAAATTCCGGTACACAGCACTCGGAATTCTAATCATACCCTGAAACCTACTTTCATTCAATGAAGCCCCGTAATCAATGACCGCCATAGAACAGAGTTCTTGAGAACCTCATTACCACCAAGAAATTATTATTCTGACATATTCACACTATTCACAGAACACTGCAACTGCAGAAAATCCTAAACCAAATGAAACAAGTCCACACACTCACAAACATTCCTTTAAGACAAATATAGTCCTGTCATCTATGCCAAGGTCTCAAAGGTGGTCTCTTTACATGAGATTTTGTCTCCCAAAGTTTGTTGCCTTTCCCACTTATCACTAATATCATCTTCCTTGATTGACTATTTGGGTAAGCTTCTTTCTGTGTAATTACACTATGCTTTCCTATTACTTCTTCCGTCTTAGGTCCAAATATTTCCTTATTCCCTTGTTTTTTAAACACCAACAATTCCTGATCCTATAATTGGATGAAAAACTAAGCTTCAAATCCATTTTAACAGCAGATATGACATTGTCGTTCTACTCAACTCTTTGGTACATAATCCACCCTTAATTAGAAGATAATAGGCATTTACCTAGCCAAGAAATTCTCCGCGTTGTATGGAAGGCGATGTTTTATTAACGAATTCAAATAAGACTGCCACAAGCCCTGTCCCTATCCACACATATCCAATCCAAACTATCACACCCTTTTCTCAGAGAAATTAACCTTCCATCTACATCTAAGTTTCCCAAGTGATTTCCTTCTTCATTTATGCAGCTAAACACCTTCTGCCTCCATCTCCAGGGCCGAAGAAAATCTGCTCTGAAGATGAGTGCAGAAAATTCTTCCAGAACTTCGCTGAGTGAGTCGTGCTGTTCCTGATGGCAAGTCAGCGTTATGAGATTCTCAAATTTCACATCATTTTGTCAGCAGCTTTACCACTTGCGCCAACCTGCTCCTTGTGCTGAAACTGGTATCGGAAAAGTATTGATCTTCATTGAATTCCTTGTCCGCTGTGTGGTGTAATGGTTACACCACCTGAAGACCGCTGCCCAGTCTCGGTCTTGACGTAGGTCAAAGTACTAGACTTTGTTATAAGTTGATTAACTAAGTGGGTTTATTTAACAACGACAAGAGTTTGAAATAATTACACAGTTTTAGTATAGTCGAAGTGTGTGTGATAGATAGAGCCAGGTA
>Ga0268261_10004680_pt1 | contig 10284 bp, 9 predicted proteins | sample TergutNc150P1_FD_190353 | JGI IMG/M metagenome (GOLD analysis project Ga0268261, IMG submission 190353) | Nasutitermes corniger P1 segment gut microbial community from laboratory colony in Florida, USA - Nc150 P1 (SPAdes) (version 2) | ecosystem: Host-associated > Arthropoda: Insects > Digestive...
GGGGGGGGGGGGGGGTAGAGAATCACCATACAATCACGGATGTATTGAACATGTTCTGTGCAAATATTTCTGTGAGAACTGAAGCTTGTGAAGAGGAGTTATCTCAAATGCAGGCTCATCTTATGTTCAGGTAAATACAGTGCATGTCCAGTTAGTGCATTCAATTTAATGACCCAGAAATACACAATATCTGAATCAAATGATAAATGATTAAGTGTTTGCTTTTCGGTATTTCCTCCTGAATTGATTGTCCTTTCAATGATTTTACACTCCGTTGCTTTTGCAGTAGAATATTCTAATATGTGTAGATAAGTTTGCAATGAATAGATATAACTTACCTGTCTACGACCTTGTGCGACATGATTGATGAGGGTACCTCTGACGTCAGTGCTACCTACTGCATTGTATACATCGCTTGATGCTTGCTATCTTACAAATCGAAGCTTATAGTTTCCTAACTAGCCAAGAAATCCCCTGCTTTTCATTATTGTGTTCTCAGTACCTGTTACTGAATTGTATATTTTGCCATTTTAATCCAGTCCATATTCTCACATACAGTTTCTGTAAGATCTATCCTTTTATCCTTCCAGCCATGTCTGTGTGATTTTTCCAGTAAAGTGTTATTCATGATTCTCATTTTCCTTCATTATTTAGATGACAAACCTTTAAAGCATTAAATTCCTGAGGTCCTTTTTATTGACACACCTTTAGCTGAATAGGGTTGGATTTATGTTCTAGCACAGCATTTCCCAAAGCAGTTGAGGGAATATATATTCTTGTGGAATTTCTTTCCAGTTAACACACAAATTCTTACCTGAAATATGAGTAGTCTGATGAACTGGCTAAGTTAAGGAATGCATAGTCCGAAGTACATTTAATGCTACCTGTTGAGAAGCTCAAGAAATTGCCTTACTGATGTTAATGACATTCATAGCTTTTTATTGATATATAATTTGGCGTTTCAGCATAGTAATAATGCTGTTCTAATGTTTACATTTGTTACATTAATGTAATATGTTCTAACCATTGTAGTGCAAAGTGGCTAAGGCTATTAGTTACACATGTTGCATCATTTGGCTCCTTCCTCTTTACTGCTGCCTGGTGGTAGAGGTGAAAAACTGTCCAGACTGGGTGAAATGTAAGTGTTCCATTCTTAAAAATTGAATTTAATAACAAGAGAGGGGAAGTAATCTCAAAGGTATAAGCATGTTTTCCAAGTGCATTCCATGCTGTTTTGTAGATGTCAGCATTCATTCACAATGGATACAATATTATTGTAACAAAGCTACACATCTGAGATATGCCACATGGTAAGAAATGAGTTCTCTGTATTGCAGTTAAATATTTACTATATCAAGAAATGTTTCCTACAAACCATATATTATGTGGTAATTTTTATAAGATGAGCTACATTTTTAGAAATATGGTAAACTTTCAGTTTGAGTTTCCTGTAAAACAGAGGTTATAACTGACTAATATGCATCAAAGTAAATTTGTATTCTAACTCTGGAACTGCATAGGCAACTAAATTAACTGGCGGGCTGCCAGTTCCTTTTTGAGCTCTTGAATGTGTTCATCACTGAGTGGCGTTAGGGGTGGTCGTGGAGGGCCTACATCAATTGGAGTCATGATGTTCATTGCAGCTTTCATAGTCGAAACCCAGCCTCCTGTAGAAGACAACATTTGTTATTCGATTTCAGTACATTCCTTTCACTGCGTGTTGCTTAGGTTGGGTGACCGCTGTACCACTTGGAAGTATCTGCTGTTCATTTCACACCAACCTAAACCTACCCATAGTTGTGATATTTTAATTCCTGAATCCAGTACTGCTGTCATGGTGACTATGGAATGGATATAAACAGGGGCAAGGAACTGGATACAAGTGGAAAGCCTAGTTCACAGTGAGCTGATAATTGTAGAAAAAGGAACTGCAAATTTCCAATTGCCAGTGATTCCATTGCATTTAGACTATGTTACTGTAGGTGAAATGTGTTAATAATTTCTTGACTGCCCGTTCTGCTACAAGCAATTGAAACATCATTAGTAGTGAATATTTTAGATACTTCCCCAGGTGGTGGCCAATAGAAGGCCAGAATTTGTCATTAATTTGGTATGGTTTACATTCACCATATGAGACTGATTCAAGCAGTGTATGTTGTCAAGACAGCACACTATTCCAGCAGGGTAAAGCCTGAAATCTTGATGTAAAATGTGATTTCAAGGTTTGTACTCATGCTTCATGTTTGAGATGTCCCAGATTCTTCACTGATGTATTTCTTTGCTTTCCTCAGTTCTTCCAGGTAGTGGGCAATGTCCCTAATCTTGTCTGTCTGTCATTCCGCTCTTAACTTAGGTCATTGAGACACTCAAGTTAAGTGTTGTGTAATGTTAGTGTTCATTTCCTAAGGCACTTACCATTATGAGTTATGACCCTTATGACTTCAGACAGCTTTTTCTGTTCCTGCAGAGCTTCACTGGCACGATCGTTTTTCATTGCTGCAAGTATTTTGAAACTTGGGGTGGGAAGCATGTTGAGACTTGTAGCAATTGCAGAGTCACAACCTAATGCAAAAGCCCCAGCTAGAACCTGGACACAAAGTATAAATCATTATTTTAAATTGAGACAGAACACAGGAAATGGGTGTTCTTCTGTATTTTATAACTTTTAGATTATGTGAATACCTGATACCATATCCAGAGGGACATTCATCTTGACATACCCCGGTTCAGTTTTGAATAAGGCAATATCCTAATGGAATTTTTCATGGTGTTCTTTCTGATGGTACATAGTGTTTGGTATTGTGGATTTCTGAAATGTTGTGCTCTGTTTGGAGTACTAGATACTGGGCAAAATTCAGAAATCCAGTAGTAATAAACCATTAAGTTTGTTTATGTATGACTTATTTAACAGCACTGTCACGAGCATCAGTAAACTGTTACATGATTATATATTCTAGATATTCTAAATTTAGATTCAGATGATGGTTTGGGGCTCACCTGGCAGAAAAATCTTCAGTCTTTTTAATATTAATCTGGAGACAAAATTGTGTGGGTCTACATGAAGTATGGTATCAATCAGTGCATTGTTTCAAGCTGAACAGGAAATGTACATGAGCTCTCTGCACACAGCATGTTTCACAGTTTTCTGCAGCAGTCCATAATTATCAAACTGTAATTAAAGCATGAGGATCACTGGACAAAGTGACTGAGGCTGGCTCTTTCAGTCAGACCCAACTGCGTGACTGCTTCCTTAGGGCGGGCGTACATGCACCAACAAAATCGGTGTCGGTGCCGGCGTCGATATCGTTGTTGCCACCAGTACAACCCAGGTCTGGTCTACACACATACCGACAAAATCGCTATCGGCGCGTGCAAGGCTTGCAAATCACATGGAAGATGAGTGTGCACCTGCTCTGCGCACCAGTCCAGCGTATTTATCAAGGGGGTTGCCGGCATCACGCCGACATGTCGGTCATCGTCCTGAAAACTTTGCCCTGTCGGCCACATGTACTGCCTGGCCATAAAGATTACATGAAATATCAGTACCACCAGTATCGCCGCTGGGGCCGACACCGATTTTATCAGTGCGTGTACACCCGCCCTTACCCTTTCATCTCAGGACAGGAACAGATCCAGCTTATGAAATGTGCTGTTTTTTGAATATGAGACAATGAACAAAGTCCAGAAACCTAGTAATCCTAAATGTAATGGACTGCTGTCAGAACTGTTTAGAATTGACTTGCGTGATGAGTATCAATCAGGTAGGTACCCATGCCATAGGCAAACTAATGGCTGGTTGTCCAGTGATCAAGAATAGCTGTTTCTGTCATACCCAGCACAGCAAGTTCCTCCTCACCTTTTCACCTCCCGAAACAGATCCAGTTTCTGAAATGTGTTCTTTTCTGAATATAATATGATGGATAAAGTCACGGAACACCAACATTGTTATGTAACAAGTATGAATTGTGGAGCTAAAACAAGACATTAAATCCAGACTCTTAACATGAATGGCAACAAACAACCAAAATACACCAACACAACACTTCAGTATCACATAATATTGTGCTGCATGTTTCAATTCGCATGAACCATCATCATGCACTGCTTATTACAATAATTTAAAAAGCATAAGTACATTTCAGCATGTACTGGTTCTATGAGAGAGATCTCACTAAATTTTGGTTGTTTATTAAAATAATAAATATATATTGGGTTTATAGGTTTATAACAGTGGGTCCATCTAGACTGAGAGAAATGAAGAGATTTTATTTACATCATATCTGGTTATTTTAACCTATAAACATGATATATATTTATCATAATGAATAGCCACAATTTTGTGTATCTCACTAACAGACCAATTGCATGCTAAATGTACTTACGTTTTTTTTAAATTGTTGCAATAAGAAGTGATGATGGTTCGTGTGAACTGAAACGTGTAGCACAGCAAGTATTATGTGACATTAAAATGTTGTGTGGGATGGTGTATTTTGGTTGTTTGTGATACAGAAAACTGCAACGGCTTGTATCAGATTAAAATTGAGTGGAAACAGTGGTTTCCTGAATGTAGTAGAATTCCGTCATGGATATAGTTTAGATCTGTTACTACCATTTCACATTACTTGAAATGTCACATTTTCAAGTTACTTATTAGTAGTATTATGTTATGATTTTTTCCTGCATTGTGGTAATGAGACATGAATGTATGCCTTGTGTATGTTGCTAGGTTAGTCTCCTTTTTAAGACAAATGCAATAGTAACATCAGCTTAAATAAGTGTAGTTATAAGATTATGGTGTTTTGGGAAGTGATGCCCTATATTCTGGGTAGTTACATACCAATGATTCATTGGACCCTGATTTCTCTTATATTTAGCATGGAAGAGTGCAGCAGGTTTCACTGAAACATTGGCACATACCACACTGCAGAGTGTCACATTCCAGCAGTACTTATTCTTAATACAGTGGAGGCCACTTATTATAATCGCGGATAATGTTATCAATCAGCTATTGTTATCAAACTCATTGGTCCCAAAACACTCCATTTAAAATCAATTAAAAATAAACCGTTTATTATAATCAGTCTTTCGGTTATTGTTATCAAATTGCAAATTATTCAACTACATATCTAGCCATTTCGGACCTTAAGACGCCATCTGTAGTTCAATTCTCGGTCCAAGTACCAAGACAATGGAAAGAATAAATGGGTCGTCCGGCAATTACCAGTTTCATCGTTAGGGAAGAGCATTCTGTACTCAAGTTTGGAATGGGCGAAGGGGTTTAGCAGTTCAAACCTCTAATTGCTCTCCGCACAGACTGTCCGGTCATTAAAAAGGGTAGAGGTCAGACACACCTCATTTCCATCAAGGGAAGAAATTCTCATATTGTACTGTATTGGTAGATAATGGTGCCCCAGGTAGCTCTGGAGTCAAAACAGGCTTTCCTGGAGGTTGTACTATAACAATAAATTGAGTTAAATAATGCAAATTTTTATATCCTCCGTGTAATGTTATCAGCCGGTTATTGTTATCAAAAAGCACGAGTCCCAAAGTGATCATAATAAGCAGCTTCCACTGTATTTACCACAATCACAACCTCATGTATGAAGTGTATATTATTGGCAAAAAGCGTGTTCATTGTATTACAAGTATATTTAGAATACTCACATGATCACAGCCCAGAAAAAAGCCAAGGGTACCATTCTTCACTCCCAGGCACTGTGCTGCCTCTTCCAGGTTGTTGTTTGTGTACTTTGCCCCAGCAAATGTTGGGATGTCACGGGCAGCAGTAGCAAGGAACTGTGGCATGTTCACTGCACAAATTGAAGACGCAATAGCATTGCAACTGATGGTCTGTGGGTAAGGTCTGTACTGCTGTCAGAGGCAAGGTGGTGGTCTAAGTGTGAGGGCTGTGCTGCAAGGCTTCAGGTATGAGGCTAGTGCAGTAAGGGCCAGAATGGTGGTTTTATGCCTAACGATTAACACTGTTGTGCCTCAAGATTTTGGGTGTCACCTAGTCAGATACAGGATAGAATTGGTGGTCTTGAGGTAAGGGCTGTACTGCAGTGCCTCGAGGTATTCAATTTGAGACCATTCTGATAAGGGAGTGCAGGCATGCTGTGCCTCAAGACCATGGGTGTGAAACCATGTAGTCTGCAGACATGGTCATGAAGGGTAGAGTCCAGTTGAAACGTGATGGCACACGGTGATGCACGGGAGGGGAAGTGAAAGGGAAACTGGCGAATGGAGTGGGTAGCCAGTACCCTTCACACTACCTCAGAAAATGGTGTATCCAGCATTACTACCACTGATGCACACGCCTCGGCTGCAAGTAGTCGACTGAACTGACGCCCCGCCGATTTAAATGGATTCATCTGTTTCACTGAAAGACGAAATCTGGTTTCTGCGCGTGTCATCACATTTCAAACGCAGTCTAACACTGTGACAAGATCTTGGGTTTCAGATGTCAGATTCCAGCAAAGTAAAGATTTTGTGAATGGGAGATGTATGAAGTTCCCACCATTTTAAGCTGCAGGTCTCCTACCACTGAAGCAAATGGATTGCCAGCCTCTGTGTGATCTTACCTCATGAAAGGACTTTTTTTACTCTTGATGTAACTGAGGCATTATAAAAACAATACTGAAATTTAGAGCGCAGTATTATGGTTGTGGCTGGATGTAATATCCCTTTGAAAACTTAAGCATAAACATGGCAAATAAACACCCACTGGGACCATTTGAAATTTTGAATTTTCCAAACAGATTTTAATAAAAGTCTCCAATATCAAATTTCATGAAAATCTGTCCAGTGGGAGCCAAGCTGATGCGTGTGGATGAACAGACAGACATAATGAAGCTAAAAGACACTTTTGTGACCTCTTTGAATGTGCCCAAAAACAAGTGAACACAGCCTACAAGAGAAATAGTTATGTGAGGGCAGAGAAGACTGGAGAAGATTATATCATGGGATGATACACTCTGATGATTTCATAAATGGATTGCCTTCTTATTAACTGATATTAAGTCTTCACTGTTAATGTGGAACTTGCTTTGGGTGTTTGTGGATTGTATGGCAGTCGGCTATGTAACTGTCATTTGTCTGAGGAATAGCCTGTCTATATAAGCTTAACATTTTTTCCTTGCTTGCTTTGTCCATGAAAATGGAGGCAGCAAGTTCTTCCAAAATCCAGTAACAGAGCCCACTGTTACACATTGCAAAAACACCAAATTGGATCAACATTAACATATTGTTACAACTTGCATGTTATACTTACCATTAACCCCAGTGTATGAAGGAATATGATAGTATAGAAGGGGTGTTTTTGGAGCTGCTTGTGCCACGTACATGAGGTACTGCACTAGCTCATCCACTGACTGTGGTTTGTTGAACAACTCAGGCAGGCAAAGGAGTGCATCGCTGCCAAGACTTTCAGCATGTGCTGCCTGCAGAGAATCAGTATTTGAAATTGCAGTTCCGAAGCAAAACTTCACTGGTTTCACAATTTTGTAAATGTGCCTAAAAACCAATTCATCGTTTTATTTCCTAATTGTCTACTCAAGGACATTTATGAAACTGTTGTATTCCATTTAATTTACAAAGTTTAATAAAGAGTCCATATTATTAAATACTTCCAAACACTTTTATTCGTACTGTTAGCTTGTGAGCTATAAAAAACTGTATCATTGACATTGTTCTTCATATGGCTGTTTGACTCATTTACGGGCCATGACCTCATATCTTTGACGTATCTACCATAATTCATAATGTGGTGTATGTGTGTACTTAATTTCAAACGGAGACATGGTAAAGATCATGCACATGAATTTTATGTCATTCACACTGCATTTTCTTATATTCCATATTTTTAAACACCGTTTTGTTGATTTTTAACATTCGGAATCGTGCTCATGAATTGTAGATTAAATGGAGCAAGTAGATTGTGAAGATGGGAGGTTTATGGAATTCAGAGAGGATTATATCCTTTGTTGGGCTTTGATATTAGTAGTGTAAAAGCTTTGGGTTCTGATTATCAGAGAGTTGAACAGTAAAATGGTTTTTAGGGAAAAAGGCCTGTGTTGTGAAAATGCAGGTAACTCAGGATTGTGTCCAATCTCAGTCATTGGTATTAGTACTGTTGAACCTTCATGTTTTAGTATCTGAGAGTTAAGTAAGAAGGTGGTATAGGTGTAATAAGTTGTGAGGGTGGGAGGTGAATTGAACTCTGGATTGTGTACAATGGCAGGCTTTGGTATTAGTGGTGCTGAAGTTCTTGGCTCTATTGTCATTGACTTAGTAAAATAGTACAATGGCTTTTATGGTATTGGGCTGTGAGGATGAAAAGTGGAGGAAATGGATCAGGACTGTGTCGTGTGTTAGACTTTTGGCTACTGCTGTAAGAGAGTAATTAAGTGGAATTTACCAGCTCCTGCACATCCTTGAGACAGGCACCACCAACTTGAACCATAACGGTTTGGTTTGTGTCTTTTCGGGCAGTAATCCAGGCTTCTGCAACAGCCTTCCTCTCGTTTACCGTCATGGACATTCCCTCTCCACTTGTCCCATTAACTGAAATTACAGTCTGTTACATTAAGATCCCTTGTCATGATCATCTCAGTCTTCCAAGATGTTTGTACCAAAATATTGTTTCCCCATCTTGATAGAATTTATTCATAAATTACTTCTATGTTGTTGCAGCTTTCTTTAAAAAAATTGGTCAGTAAGTCACTCGCATTTATGGAACCTGAAGATGCATCCGCATCACTGTTCCCAGAATCTTGCTAATGGATGCTATGCTGAGCCACTTCATTCCACTAAACATGTATTTATTTCTCCAATATATGTACATAGATGTAGTAAAACCCTGATTTTACATTTTTATGGGACCACCTAAAATGGCATAAAATCTGGGACACGTTCTAATGGGAATTTGGCCAGTACCATACAAAAATGTGTAAAAACACAGAAAATGGAAATGCAGGAACATAAAATTGGGGTTTCCTACCCTAATAATAATAAGTGAAGACTATTCTGATGCTGTAATTTTAACACAGGCCAGTACTCAGGGGGTATGTATAAGAGAACTTTTCCTCATTCCCCATTTGATAGTGCCTTGTTTTTTAAGTTCTTGCATCTTGCTTGATCTGCACTGATGTCCATTAATCTGTGTAATCTCACTTTCCGTACATATAATATGGGGCAGTCAAGCATTTGTGGCTAAATCAAGAATAGCACTGTTATTGATTTTGTGTTGTCAAGCATTTGTGGCTAAATCAAGAATAGCACTGTTATTGATTTTGTGTTATTCATATTGGTTTTGACAGTACAGTTATGTTCTGTATTTAGTCTGAACCAGGTTCTTAGGTCATCGTACACAGTAATAATTAAAAAAAAGAATGATATGGAGGTATAGTCTGTAACCTAGTATCACCACTTAACACGTGGAGAAGTCAGAAAAAACTGATATGGGATACTCAGTAAAAGTTGTGGTAATTTTGATTTTTGATCATATTGAGCCATAATAAAATTCACTTGACTTAAGGCCATTAATTTATAAACAGGTTCAAGCAAGTTTAATGAATTGCATACAGTATATTTAGAAATTTTGTATACCAATCCTACATTGTGCAGTACTCCTCTTCATCTCTTGGTCTTATTTTGAAGGTAGGCTGGTGAATTCTGCTGTCATTGTGGACAGAACAGACCATACAACAAAAATAATGTTCCCTATACATAAGATGTACAAGCCCATACTGGACATTTCATTGAATAACTGACTGGTTCTTTAGTGATGTTTTATCAGGATAATTACATAGCCCTTTCAGGAACAACCTCAAACACTGTTACTTACCTGAGATACTGAAATACTTAACTGTGATTATTTTCACTTGCATTCAGTTAATTTGCAGCAGTTGACTACAATGAACATGGACAACAATTTTAAGAATTTCTGTGGCTTCTTCTTGTTGCTTCTGTTGGTTGTTGGTTTTAAACAATGTAGTGTTTCTCTGGAATGTAAGTATATTCTTGGTAACGTGACTTTTAGGTGTACATTCATTTCCAATGTGTTAATATTTCTTTCTTCACATGAAAACTGAACACATTCTTATGTTTTGTGAATGCACAAATTTTTTAGCTTGTTCAAAAATGTCGGTCAAAAGAATAACGAAGTGTATTGGAGGTTTAAGTGTAAGTGTGAGATGTGAAATAATGCTGTCAGTATCTGAAGGAAAAACAAGGTGTCCATATGTGTGTGTGTGTGTGTGTGTGTGTGTGTGTGTGTGTGTGTGT
>Ga0268261_10004681_pt1 | contig 10284 bp, 10 predicted proteins | sample TergutNc150P1_FD_190353 | JGI IMG/M metagenome (GOLD analysis project Ga0268261, IMG submission 190353) | Nasutitermes corniger P1 segment gut microbial community from laboratory colony in Florida, USA - Nc150 P1 (SPAdes) (version 2) | ecosystem: Host-associated > Arthropoda: Insects >...
GGGGGGGGGGGGGGGGGGGGCAGGATTGAAGGGACTGGAAGGCTGTTATTTACAAACTATAAGTCATGCTAAACGTTTGGTTGAATGACAAGGCCATATTAAACTTGGTAAAACACAAAGAATGTCTGGTTTACTGTGTGCTACCTTGAGAGTGATGAGTTATAGTGTCTAAACATTTTCTCTGGTAATAGAGTTGCCATATTGTATTCTGTATGCCTATTATATTAGGTTTGTCAACTTGTAATACTGAAACTATTCAGTTGACCAAGGACTGCACATACTGTTATAGTGTGGGCCACATGTTGGCCAGCACTGCTCTAGAACGTAGGTGAGCACATATGAAACCCCTTGGTGTCATAACTGGGAAAACCGCAATCCTAAGTTTTACTGCCTTAAAAACCTCCAGATTTCATTCAAGTAACGACCATTTACTTTGAAAGGTTCAGAGGGAAGGTGTATGTCCTTTGCATTATACACAGCTTGGTGTGTTTGTAAATTGAATTGATATTAGTATTATTTTAGATCTTCATTCATCATTGTGTCTGTTTATCTTAAGTCTGATGATGAATTTTTTTAGATATTACCAGTATTTTTTTTTATGAGAGTGAAATTGCAAGATCTCATTGTTACAAATTATTGTAAAAAAGTGTATGTTATGCTGACACCTTCCATACAGTACCAAAATGAATAAAAAAAACTTGTGTAGATGTGAGTATATAATGTTAAAAAAAGGATGATTTTAAAAATTTTTAGCATATGTCTAACTTTATTTAAATTCCAAATATCACTCAATTTCAACATGCACTCCCCCCTCCTTCTGTCAGGTCTGGCGTACATCATCTTTCTGTATATGTAAAAAGACATTGGTTTCATTGTGTTGAAGCTGTTAGTACTTTGTTTAACATCACAATTATCCTTTATTGGTCATGTATTTCATTTTTCCATGCTAATACTGTTACCCCAAAGTTAAAATCCAATTGTCAGTCCAACAGTACTTGAGATTTACAGTTCCCTTTTCAGGACAAAGGTTCATGAATGGCATTATAACAGTATTGCGTTAAATGTTGTCTATTGTTTTGGGCATATATGCACAGTGTTTTGGAATCTGTTTGCTTGTCATCATGTGAAAGTAAAATAAAACTTATGCAGTTTTGTGTTCATTAGATTGTGATAATTCACAATTACTGGACTAGAGTTCAGCACAGGTTAATGGATCCAACTGAATGGGTATTATAAGATTACTTTTACCTGATGATGGAAGTAGAGCCAGTTTCTGAAATGCAGACAGTGTCAAACATAATATTCTTATAATGAGTCAACCATCATCATGTAGCATTAGAATATCTATCTAAGTTTATCTAAGTAATTAAATATGTAGATGACTATAATTGTTTTGACATAGCTAAATTCTGTGCTTTCTGTAGACAGAAACTGGAGAGTCTTTTGAAAATTGTTCGGTGTGAAGTCATCAGCTTTGTACGCAATGATCAAGTAGATGCATATGTGCTCAGGTGAGTGTCCCTCGTCGCTTATTTTCAGTGGCTGTCATAATGTTGATTGATTGAAGTGAGATCAGTGCATATGGAAGTGTTGATTTTAGAGTAGCCAGGCTTTATGTGTGTGTGTGTGTGTGTGTGTGTGTGTGTGTGTGTGTGTGTGTGTGTGTGTGTGTGTGAGGGAGAGAGAGAGCGAGAGAGAATATCTTTCAGTTTAGTGGTGTGTCAAGGAAAAACTTGTTGTTTAATCAATTATACCATGTTTTCACTACTTTGCTGTTTAGATGGAAAACAGTATAAACTGTTGTTACTTTTCCAGTACATGCTTAGTATTAAATATGTTCTTTGGATTTGAACACAAAGATGGAAATTCAAGAACCGTGCCCCTCTGCTTATTTGAATCAGTAATGAATAAAAGTTGTCTGCCTCCAACCAGTTACGTGTTGGCAGAGAAAGTGCCTATGTTAGGGTGCAAACAGGCTGAATACCATGTTTGGTCTAGCTGTGTAAATCGTTAATTAGACATCTGTTATATCTTCTGACTTTGCTGCTATAAATACAAATGTGAGACTTGACTAACTTCATCATTGTGGTCAGTCCTGACTTTATTATAAGCTGATTTTGTGAGCATGTTTTGGGAACTACTACAGAGTTTCTGTATCACATGTACAACCAGCACTAATTGCAACTGGTGCACCCAACAGATGGTAATGAAATACAGCATGACAGCTTTGATCACAGTTGTAGCACACCCCTTAGAAGCCAAATAAAACAGGTGGTAGAATAAATGATACTGAAAGAAGTTACTGAAGATTTAACTCCTCTTATACTGTTTTCATCTTTCACGTCTGCTTTCCTACCATGTCTCTCTGTAGGCCCTGTCTCTCTCACTTCGCCAACCCTCATATCAGTTCTTCCATATAGCACGCACCGCGCTGAACTTGACCCCAAAGTGAGTGAAACTATGACTGTCAAAACTGTGGGCAGATGTGTCTGCTGCACCACAAGAGTGTTGTTGAGCAGTGTTTGTGCAAATGCTACTTCTTGCAACAGATACCAGTATTCAACAGTCTGAATAATAAACATAGTACAAAGCAGAGCCATACCTTGAAGGTAAACGACAAAGAAGTAACGGATAAAATGGAAATTGCAAGCAGGTTCAACATCTTGTACCTTGCACAGCCCAAATTATGGCCAAACTGAAAGAAGAAAGAGAAGATACATAGAAAACAAAAGGGTGTGAATAAAGGTGATGGCCATCTGGAAGAACTTTTCACAGAAGAATTCTCAATGGAGGAGTTATAGGAAACAATAAAAAACATTAGCAATAAGAAGCAACAAGGACATGACAAAATATTGCCAGAATTTATTAAAAACCCAGGACCAAAGACTATAGACAAGCTACTCTTAATATATGACAAGTTCTGGACAAGTAAAATAAGCTTTCCAGCAGACTGGACAAAAACCATGATCATACCAATAGAAGAAATTGAATCATATCAACAATTCGCTCTTACCTCAATCCTCGCAAAAGTTTTTGAAAGAAATCAACAAGACTAAAATGGTTCTTAGAAAGTCAGAATCTATTAGCTAGTTTTAGAAACAACATATCAACATCAAATTCACTGATGAGATTTGTCCAGTATGTGAAATGAGGATTTAACCAAAAAAAAAAAAAAAACCTTTGCAGTGTTCATAGACTTTAAAGGTGCTTACGACACAGTCTGGAGAAGCAAGTTAATGAGTAAGCTCAAGATGTACAGAGTGAGAGGAAACATGCTCAGCTGGTTTGGTAGGTTTCTGGCACAGAGATGGGTCAAAGTATCATGGGATGAGACAGAATCAAAGTATAATAAGCAATCAAAAATAGGCCTCCCACAGGGAGCTGTCTCTAGCACAATATTATTCAATATAGATCATTATTATTCAATATAAATCTCCCCGAGCATTTTAAAAAGATAGAAGGAATAAAAGTTAGTATGTTCATGGGCGATGTAATGATTTGGTTATCAGCAACAAATTATAACACATCAAAGAACCCTGGAGAAAGTTACGACTCACTCTCTAGAGGTACTTAACTCATGGGCAACAGAGAATAACATGATCTTTAGCAAGCCAAGAACTATGTACCAATTTTTCTCCCTATGACACAACAATGCAGAGTTCAGTCTGATAATTGACGACCAAATGCTACAGAAGAGTGCCAGTACAAAATACCTGGGTGTACTTTTTTGACATTAAACTCGACTGGGCAGATCACATCAGCAAAACGGTAGAGAAAACAAGCAGGAGGCCAGTACTTAAGAAGAGGTTAGCAGGAGCAATGTGGGGGAGCACACAGGACGCATTGAACATCACCTATAACACCTATGTTAAACCTATAATGAGGTATGGTAGTGAAGTTATTGATACAACCAATAAAGTAAACATGAACCACCTTGAAACAGCCCAGAACAATGCCATAAGTTTAATTTGTGGAGCAGTAAAGACAACACCAATCACTGCCCTCCAAATATACACTGAAAACCTGCCATTTAGTGTGGAAATACAAAAACTAGCAGCAGCCTCCTTCATTAAATTACAAGCTTCTTCCCAGGCAAGCTGGATCAACCAACGTACCCCACATCAGACTCTCAAAACCCAACCTACACCAATAAATAACAGCCGAAACTTCTTAAATCCAATGAACATTCCAACTCGGATAGAACCTACCATTCCAGCCACCAACCCGTTAGACTTCATGACAGTTGCAACAAATTTATCACTAACAGAAGACCCAAAGAAGAAAGATACATCCCCAGTGGTCTTCAAATTAACTACATTAGAAATGATAGACTTTCATTATCCTGAGAAGGATTTGCTCAGAGTCGACACTGATGGCTCTCAGGTAGATGAAACAAATACAGCAGGAGTACACTGCAAGCTCTTCTCTCAGTATGCTACTGTTGGTGTAAATAAATCAAACCGATGGAGAAATAGAGGCTGTCTGCCTGGCCTACAACAGCTCCTATACAGACTTCAGTCGTTTGAAAGAGTGGTCGTCATAGTGGATTCAAAACTAGCAATTCGAGCAGTTTCTGCCAACTGTCAACCAAATCAAAGAAGATAAATGACATAAAACAGGCCCTCAAACATCTCCAGGCTTTCAAGAAAATTCTCAAGTTCCAGTGGGTTCCCTCCCATGTAGGACTAGAAGGGAATGAGATGGCAGACAAACTAGCCAAAAAGGGTACTACTGCACATACTATAGAAACACCCTCACAAGCTGACTCACTGAAAAAACTCTTGAATGGAAAAATAGCTTCGAAGTACAGACAAGAAGCAGATTAGCTGGCTGTAACAAAGAAATGGAGATATATCCGCAAAATCTGGGCAGAGTACAAAGGCAAACCTAGGAAGAAAGTGGTAGCAAATTTTAGACTCAAAGACAGGGCATGATTCCCTAGCAGCTCATTTAAGAAAGACTGACATTCATGAATCGAGTGAGTGCACAGTATGCCAAATGCCAAACTCTACCATGGATGAGGAACATCTGCTGCATTGCCCTAAACTTGATACGAACCAAAACAAGTGCTCAAGAACACCATCAAACTCTACTGGGATGCCAGAGCAATGATGAGATAACTTGTACACCATTTGCCACAGGAACAACAACAACTTTTTGCAGCAGCATCTATGACATAGTGATTAAATTATGCATGCACAGCACTGTTATACTGTAACTTGTGTAATGTGACTTTAATGAGTGCAAACTGTTAATTTCTATTCATATTTAGTTTCTGTAAACTGAAGCTCTGCTAAACCCATGTCTGCCTTAACCCTTATCTTGCTAACGTGGAGAATATGGTGAGCTCCGAATAATGCCAGCAAATGGCAGATGGGATTTAACTCGGTGTTTAAAGGGTTAATGTGTAACATCAATGCAATAAGTGTATTGTTTATTTTTCCTCACATTATAGTATTTGTTAACTCAACTACTACTAAATCAAGCTCCTAACCATGACAAATGCCATAAGTGCTTACATTTTTAACCTTTTAAAGACGAAGCGCAGACTGCTTTATTTAAAGACCCAGTTCGTACTCGCAGTAAAAACTTCTCATCTCGGTTATAAAAACCAATCAGTTTATGCTGTAAGTGGCACAAGTCGCTGTTTGTTCTGAGATAAATACAAAACACATCAATACAGTGTGGGCAGAGCATACAGTTGTTGAATGTTAAACTACTGGTGCATCACGTAACCAGCAGGCTTTAAAAGGTTAACAGTGTATCAGCTGCAACTCTACACCAGAAATGTGCGACAGTAAATGTGTAGAAGCATGAAAATCAGTGTATGTGATGTTCTCCTTTTAGAATATGAGGTAACCTTTAGGGCAAGGATGGATGAAATTAAGGTGTGAAAGTGTTTTATTCATTGTGTCAAATAAGAAACTAATTGTACAAGATTACTACTGACAGACAGTTCCTTGCAGTATTTCTATGACGTAGCTCTTAATTTTTGCGAACTGAGCTGCAGCTAAACCCAACTTCTGTGACGTATCATGAATCATCACCTACTACATTTTCAACTGATTATGATGTCAAATAAGTAATTCGGGAGTCAAAAATAAATATTACTACTGACAAATCCTAGTGGTACATCTGTGACAGTGACCTACCCCTGACGAAATTGTGTTTCCAGCTGTGATGGCATAACAGTGGTACGGTAATAATGGAAAAAAGCCAAGTAATGCACCTGTTTACATCTGAAGCCCCCGTATCCTTTATTAGCTGGTAAAGACAGTGATTTGCTATTTCTTATGTCACAGCTGTGCCTCATATGCTGTTACATTTTCTGTTTACTCTAGAAAGGTTATGAAGATGTGGAGGGGATTTTGAAACAGATTTTAGGGAACTGCCATATAGAACATGAACTGATTTGAAGTGGCTCAGAAATGTCTGCTGGGAGGTGTGTGGAGGACATACAATGAATATGACCATTTGTTAACTAATCTAATAAGTGAACTGGTGGAATTTCCTCCTGTATAGGCTTTCCCTTATTTGTAAGGAGGTCAAAAAGATACTTTGACTTTTTTGGTGCATGTTTACAATTTTACTAAACTGGAGAATGGTCATGTTACAGGCACTTTTTAATATGTTCTTGCAATTTAATGTTTCAAGGTGTTTCTCATTTATGGATTTTACTGCTGTTGGTAGTGCTTGGTTGAGTCACTGGACTGTGGTGGGTGTTTTGATTATAATGCCATGGGTTTTAGGGTTTTTTATGCTAACCTTTGTCTCACATTCAGTGATTTGGTTGTACTGAACTTGCACTGTGGTTCTGTGTTATGATTTGCATTATTTGACAAGTTTGATATTTTTCAATCAGTCGTATAGCCACAATTTCCTTTTTACCATAAAATCTTCAGTTATTGCTTCAGCTTAGTTCTTTGTCCTGTATGTTTGCAGTTGGTGGCTCCATTTAGCAGGGACTTCAGGTTTTGTGATTTCAGAGTTTTTCAGGAATTGTGAAATTTCATTTGTGTCTTATTTAATTAATTTCCCTAGCAAGTAACTTCTAACATTATGAGTATGTATCCTTGGACTAGATTTTGTTTGGTGTCTGCAGATTGAAATCAGCTCTTAACAGGCCCGGCACAGGAGGTCCTTCCCTCCCGATTTCGGCTGAATTTGGAGGCAGACTCAGCCTCCAAAATGTGGGTTGTCTAGCCTGAGGTGATGGATATTGTCCAAAATTTAATTTGTAACAAGGCCATATACAATAATATGAATCCTTTGAAGCTGAAATATTGACTACATGGCAGCTTTCTGTATTGTGGAGTTTAACATTGGGTACACTGTTTGTTAACCTAATCAACTTTGTAGGACTCAGGCATGAAAGCACACACACATGTTTGAAATACATCACACATTGTTCTGATTTTGCTACAGCTAAAACTAGATGTTGAATTTGTACCTTCACACACATGGGCAAAAATGTACCACATTCTTTATAACGAACATGCTTTGTAGTTGGCTTGTTTTTCTGGTTGATGTTGCACGTGGGTTATATTACTCATGGTAGAGCCTGGTACAGAAAGTGAACACACTGCAGTTACATTGATTCATGGGAAAGTCTGTGTATGGGAAGTGAATACACAGCAATTCTTAAATGCAAAATCTTTGTACATTGTAACTGAACCCTGTCAGAATGTCATGCCAGTTGTGCTGTGATAGAAGTTTAATGTGCATACCTGCAGTATGTTATTTGCTCAGTCAGCTGCATCTGGATATTTCAACATAAGGCAGTGTGGTGTGGACTGTTGTTTATTATCCAGGGTAAATGTCTTTCAAATAATACACTTGTCAGTAATACTTCAAAACTGTCAGAATTAAAAAAGCTATCCCATTAGAGGTTCCTAGGACTCCAGGAGGTTGAGGCTCCCAGAATTTGCAAACAGTTGGCACATGAAGGTGATAAGGTTGTGAGCCCTCTGCATCGGCTGTTGTTACCTCCTTAGGAGATATCCCTGATACTCATTTCTGATAGAGGCTGAGTGAACACCAGGGCCATAGTGCAGCTGGAAGGATTAAGTCAATGAAATCCCATCAGGAATGAAACTCATGACCTTTGGGCTTGTAGCGCAGTGCCTTAACAAACTGCAGTCACATAGAGTTAGGGAGAGGTAAAGCTTGTGTCATTGCCTAAGCATTATATACATAGAGCCCAACATATTGTAAACGTCAACAACGGATGTAGGTGAATAGTTTGTCATGTGTTTCTGCCACTGTATTGCATTTGAAAGAGCATTTGGCATTATTTAATTAGAAGATGCTAGACCCCAGAGTTTGTCTGGACACGGTGATAGAGAGGAAGGTTCTTGCCTTTGCTGGGATTTGAACCAACATTGTCCAGATTTTGAAACTTGTAATGAACTCTGCTATGTTGTTAAAAAGGGGATTATGAGGGAGAAATATTGCTCTGGCGGTGTATGTGTAAACTGTGATGTTGGAACAGTTTCTGGAATAAGGGTGAGCATTGTCATAAATGTAGAGTGGAATTAAGTTAAGTTTTGTTGAACCTTCATGTTTTTTCTGTTTTTTACTTTAGCTCCCCCCTCCTTTCCCTCAACCGTTTTGAAACAATTTGTTATATTAAAATGGTATGTAATAATGATATACCATATTTACCTGGAATGTAGAGACCTTACAGTTTAGGAAAATAACTGTTTTTTTGTACACGAAGTCTTAAAATAGAAGCTGTAAAAATGTTACAAAAAGTATGTCAGTTATTTTAAGATCTGTTCTGTTGTATAAATAGTAACGCTTTTAAAAATGTTTTGGCTTCCATTAAAGTAATTATGGTACTGAAGTGGCCATTATTGAAGTTAAGAATCACAGACATGTGTTTGATTTCTTTGGACAATGGCTTGTTCACATCCCCTAATTGTGCCCATGATATACGTAAGATGGGAAGAATGCAGTGAAAATCCATGGTATGCGGAGTTTGGTTATGGTTTCATGTTGAGCAGTGTAAAGTGAATATACGCGTATGCGTTCCTCGACTTTCATATACAGCTGACGAACAAACATTTCGAGCAGTCGCACATTGGCGCTGTAAAGCTGAGTCCCGAACTTTATTTTGTGTCTACTAAATGCCAGAACGGCCGATTCCAGTGGCCGCACTGCTGTATAGCCGCTCGCTTGCTGAAGTTGAGTTCGAATCCCGCCGGGGAGATGGATGTCTATTTCGTGTGAGTGTTATGTGTTACAAGGTAGAGGTCTCTGCGACGGGCCGATCATTTATCCAGAACTTCTACCGAATGTGAGGTGTATGGCTGAGATTACACGACTCTACTTTACATACTCCTGAGAGAACAGGGAGTAAACTAGTCGCTCCTTATTACACGGAATGAAAAGTCTGTGCAGTCAGCTAGCTAGTAGCGCTTTAGTTCATCATTCGACGTCGCAGAGATGAATTTTAATACTTTATCACAAGGTACGTGTTGGCCGTATCAGTTGCACTGAGCGAGTTTGCAAGCGGTATGTTCTACTAGCCATCGAGTTGAAAATGCTAGTGAAGTTGCTGGCAACTAGCGTGTAGAATAGCCCCGCCAAATACACGCCTGAGAGTGATGACAAAGCCTCGAAAATGAGGAGGCCTAGGCCTATTGGGGTTGCCGAGCCATAAAAAAGAATGCCGGAAGAGATACGTGCAGGAAGTATAATTTGAGGCAAGACGTAACTCGAAAGTTTATTTGTACTGTTTGCATTTTGCAACCCAACCTTCATGGTGGTGTGGACGGTTGAGTTTGCATGTTTGATGTCCTTGAGGGTCGTATTATTTGTTGTTGGCTATCCTGGCCACTGACATTGGTAACGCAGTTTAGGGGAAGAAAGGTGACCCAAATAATGGTGGCAATACGTAATTTAAAATGTTTTAAACAATGTTGTTAAGGTTACTAATGACATATGAGTTTCGTAGGCCTTCCGTTGTGCTGTATGGCCTATCAGAATTATGTAGGTGTATTGGCTCGTGTGATGGCGGGAACGTTAACATTTACCCTTGGTTGAATTAATTCATGAAGGTACCATAATTGTTGGTACAACTGTTTTGTTTGTTGCCCAAAAATAGGGATTTTACGTACCTTTTAAGCAGTGCAAACGGAACCCCCGTTGTAACATAAGTCTGTTGCTCGACTTTCGTACAAGTTTTCAGGACGAGTTGTGTGCAAAAGTCGCGGACTGCCTGTTATTCTTATAACTTTAAACACACACATCACTTAACATTGCCCAGTCGGCGATTTGGGG
>Ga0268261_10004682_pt1 | contig 10284 bp, 11 predicted proteins | sample TergutNc150P1_FD_190353 | JGI IMG/M metagenome (GOLD analysis project Ga0268261, IMG submission 190353) | Nasutitermes corniger P1 segment gut microbial community from laboratory colony in Florida, USA - Nc150 P1 (SPAdes) (version 2) | ecosystem: Host-associated > Arthropoda: Insects >...
TGCGTCGTCGTGTGTGATCTAGAAACATCAAGAATGGGTGCTCCATATATATATAACATTAGTCGCCTAAGGGTTAATAATTTAACCCTTATCCTGCTAACGTAGAGAAAATGGTGAGCTTCTAATAATGCCAGCAAATAGCAGATGGGATTTAATTCGGTGTCTAAGGGTTAATGAAAGAAAAACTCTGTATCTTGTCAACTAGTACAGCTTGCCAGAACTGTACATACAACTTCACAACTGCAGCAGAAACACATACAGCACAACTGGAACAAATCGTACTAGTCTTCTAAGGGCTACTGTACGAAAGCTGTGAACAGAAGACAAATGTAAGCACACCAATTTCCACCACTGATATCATGTGGAATAACAAAATGGCTTTACTCTAACTGCCATGCCAGGGTGCACGTAAGTGCAACAAAAGCACTCGCCATCCCCATATACATATATGCATCTCTTCTAACTCAATTCAGTCAGCGAGCACAACCACACATGTGCATGGTGTATATGCTGGACCAAGTATCACAGAGTGACCCTGTCCATGCCATGAAAGCATATGGGTGGGGAAGAGGTATAGCCCCACTCACTCTTAACTTCAGCACTGGACAGAGGTGAGTGGTCAGCTTCATGCCCTGGCCACTTTACTTCCAAGGCAAGAATCCTGCTACCCACTGAATAGCAGTGTGGGTTGGACCCACAGCCAGTCTGGGCAGTTCTGCAGAAGTAAAACCCTTCTATCCCTGCCAGGATTCGAAACCCATACTGTCCAGCTCACAGCTGGTTGCTGTAACATGAACTACACCATCCCAAATCCAGCCAACCATGCAGATGACCAGTAGTGGTGCAACCAACTACTTCAGCAAATGCTGGACTCTTCCTAGTGATCTCAACAGCCCTAACCCCAAGACAAAATGAAACAACTAGAATTCAGACTAGATGACACCCAAAGCTTGACTGAAGAGAACCACATTTAACAACCAACACAAAATGTAAGAAGAAAATCAACTACATGTGCAGCCCTTCAACTGAGAGAAAACACTGTACCACACATATCGCACAAACAGTAAAAAATAAATATGCAAACCACAGAAGTGTGCTGTATAAGAGTAAAATAATAAGAAAAAACATTCAACAAATGTGTCCCACTATGTTCTGAGGTAAAGTTCACCTTAGAACAGGCCACAAAGGCCCAGAGGTGGAGAAGAAGTATAGCTCTACTCTTTATTTAACCTCGGCACTAGATGGGGTGGGTGGTCAATGCCACGCCCCAGCCACTTTACCCCCGGGAAATACCCGGTAGCCATTGTGTTGGAGGCTGAGTGGAACCCAGGGCCGGTCTGGACATGTGCAGAAAATCTCGCTCTCATCGGGATTCGATCCCACACTGTCCAGCCTGTAGCAAAACACTATACCGACTGCACTATCACGGCCCACACTATGTTATGAGACAAGCTTCAAAACATTATACCCTTCACAACTCCAAAAAATAAGTAATTACAAGTATTATTTGCATACAAAAGTTTGATCATAATTTCATACAAACACAACCAAAAAAATATCTCTGCACAGATTGTTAATTACACAAAAATCCCATCTATGAACAATGGCTAATGCTTCTGCACAGCAGAGATTCTATGTCCATTACTATTAAGGAGTTAATGTATTAATGTTTTAACAGCTTGGATGATCATTAGATGTAAGCCCTTAAAAACAATCCTATGAACACACAGAACATATGGAACCATAGCAGACTATGATTTCAGCAACCACGTGTTGAACACGAGAAAGATAAGGAGATGCAAACACTTGTCAGAATGGGTAGAAGAGATGACAGAGATCCAGTATCTCAAAAACTTAAGTGAACAGAACACTCCAAAAATGAGGGTTTCAGTTCACTATGAGGTCCAGTTTCTGAGCAACTCAAGTATGTACCTACAACACCTGACCACCATCACAGCATACATACAAAGGTTGGTACAGAAGTAATGCCCCCTGGGCTTTTTTTTTGTGGTGCCAGGTAAACTTTCTTGCCTTACCCACTGGATAATGACACTGTCCAGCCCCACCAGGATCACTGTCAGTCACATGCATTTAACACAGCAGCAGGGCACTGGCAGATGTGGTTGCATGTACTAGGCAGATAGTGGTGACTGTATTTCTTACTGTGGAAGGCTCCAGTAAAATAACAGATTCATGGAAGTCTGAGAAGTGTGTATGGTGGGGATGCCATAAATAGCTCAGTCAGACGCTGGGTACATCATTTTAGGAGCTGTGAATAAGGCATTGGTGACAGGCCCCAAAGCAGCCAATTAGAAATAGCAGCTGCAGCGGAAAACAAAAAAATGATTGATGCACTGATTTGGGATGACAGATGCATCAGAACAAGTGAACTGCATGCCACAAACATTAAAAAAGTTAACATAATGAATATGGAGGATTCAGTCAAACAGGAAGATGAAGCAAGTCCTCCTCCTGCACGACACGCCAAACTGCACACCAGTCTGCATGAGAGTGTTTTGCAGATGATGATGATGAGCTGAAACACAATGTGTGTGCACGCGTGTGTGTATGTGTGTGTGAAGGTGTGTTCAGAGCTCTGATGCTGCAGCAAGGAGTTTTGCACAACCAGCATACTGCACCTCATGCAAAGATGAAAAAAGTGTGCTGACAATGAAGAAGACTATGTGAAAACAATGTCAACTTCATAAAGGACGTACCCATGATATGTGGGCTGATCATCCAATTCCTGGACAGACTTTTTTCCCAGGAAACTATAATACATAGCAAAGTAGCAACATAATGGGAAATGTGTCAACCCTGTGCAAGATGTGCAAAACCGGAGATCGGTATCTCCCCGCAATCGCTCTGTGGAAGCTTTTCAGTGAACGTCTACCTGCAGTGTGCATCGCATGTCATGATGGTGGGGAAAGTGCAGAAGTGTGTGTGCATCGATTTCTGTTTCTGTCTGGGGAAAACTCGTGCCGAAATGTAGGAAATGCTGTAAGCAGTTTTTGGAGAGTCCTGCCTAAGTCAATCGAAGACATTTGAGTGGTATCCCCATTTCAAAAGTGGACGCTGATCCTCTGAAGATGACCCCCGCCCAGGCAGACCGTCCACCTCCCACACTGAGGAGACCATGGCACAAGTGCGAGAAATCATTCGCACTGACCAACGTCTATCAGAGAGGTTGCAGAGGAAGTTAGAATAGCATTCAGTACATGCCAGAAAATTCTAACTGAAGATTTGCAAATGAGACGTGTGACAGCAAAATTTGTGCCCCGTCTCCTGACGGCGGAGCAGAAGGAAGATCGCGTGTCAATTTGCACTGACCTCCGTGATCGAGCCCAAAAAAATCCCAACTTCATGTCCTCGGCAATCACTGGTGATGAATGCTGAGTTTATGGGTATGACCCGGAAACAAAGCAAATGTCCTCCCAGTGGAAAACGGCATCATCTCCTCACCCAAAGAAAGCGCGGCAGGTGAAGTCCAATGTCAAGACCATGTTGACTGCGTTCTTCAACTTCTGACACACTGGTTCATCATGAGTACATCCCTTGAGGACAGACGGTAAATAAGGAATTCTACAAAACAGTCCTGCAACGCCTCCGCGACGCAGTGCGCAGACATCGCCTTGAGAAGTGGCAATCTGGCAACTGGATCCTGCACCACTATGACAATGCCCCTGCCCACAGGGCTGTCACCACAAACGAATTTCTGGCAAAACACAACATTCTGTCACTCCCACACTCTCCCTACTCCCCTGACCTTGCTCCGTGCGACTTCTTCTTGTTCCCGCAACTGAAGAAAACAATGAAAGGTCGCCGATTCAATTACGATGAAGAGATTGAAGCCAACGTGACAAGACAACTGAGAGCTATTACAAAAAGTGACTACCAGAGATGCTTTCATCGGTGGCAGGAACACTGGAATAAGTGCATACAAGCACAAGGACACTACTTCGAAGGAGACAAGACCAAGTAGCCATTAACTCTACTCATTCACTCACAAAAAAATCGGTCCCGGAATTAAATGATCAGCCAACATATATGTAAATTTCATTTTCACTGAAATTATAGTTTCTAATAAATAAATTGGAGGCATTATTTTCATAATGCCCTTCTTGCAGCTTTAGTGCTAAAAGTATAGGGTCTCCAGTACTGGGTTCACTTTGTGTATGCTCAAACTACTGTAATGTTTCAAAGTAACTCAATAAAATGAGTGATTTCAGGCTTCACCCATGGTGTAAATGAGATCTTTGTTCTTTGGAATGTTACCCATCAATGGTGCGTAACATCCCAGAAGAGAAAAGATCTCAACAGAAACCTCTATGAAAACCATTCCATCAACAAGTGGAAAATGTTAAAGCAACCTTCTTCATTTCAAATTATTTATAATTTGATCACATTCTGCATCTTTGTCAACTTGTATTCATGTTTCACCAAAAAACATGAAGTACATTGCAATCAAAAGGGCCAGACTGTACTCCAGTAACCTGTAACTGTTACACAAGTCAAAATTTCTTCATGGGCAGAAGGCAAAGGTCTCACTTTATGGTTTAAAATAATTAAGCCCAGCAGTGTACAGTGTAAGATGAAAAGAAAGCAGTTCAGTCTACAGCACTTAACACTCGATGAAGACACTTACCTTTCCATCCATTCTTCCCGTCGCCTGTCTTCTCCACCTCCACCTCGACGGCCCTCACCTCTTTGGTAAGATTCTGTCCTCTCTCCACGAAACTTATCACGACGCTTCCTATCATATTCATCTTCACTGTCACCCATATCTGATGCGACTACTTGCTGAAATGAAAAAAAATTCTTTTATTCATGACACCATAAGTAAAATACAATAAAAAAATTGCCATACTCTTTGTAACAATAACACTGCACCTCAAAATAAATCAGATGGTTGGGTTAAATGATGAACTTATCCAACCCCACGTACACACAAGTATAGGTGGAGGTAAGTGTATTCTCCACCTTGGAACTACATGGCACAAATGACTGGCACAATCCACATGCCTGCACACTGAAACCACTGCACACAATACACCTCTTATTGCTAAACCAGGCACCACAGGTGTCAAGGAATGTCACAGCACATTGCAGTTTTCTTTGTTATAAAGGTTCTATGCTCTTGTAAGCAATGAGAGAAACACTGTATATGAATTCAGAGACTCCAGAGCCACAAGGGCTGTAACAGCAAAAAGCACTGTTGCAAAGAGGCTTCAGCAGATGATACAGCAAAATGACATGAAATGACACGACAACTTTCCATAACCACCCCAACAGTAAGGGTGACACTCTCTCTGTCCATACCATGAAGGCATATATGAGGAGTAAAGGTATGGCTTCACTCATTCTAGATTCACTCTAGATGGTGTGTGGTTAACCTCAGGCCCTGGTCTCTTTACCCTCGGGAAAATGCCAAGAGAAATTCAAAACCATTCAACACATAATCGGTGCAGGCTGCACACTAGCCCAAGGGAATTACACCCATCATCACACACTGTCCATCAAGAATTGGGTATCAAATGTGGACTGTCAAAGGAAACACCGTCTTTTTATACACATAAGCTAAATGTGTTTTAAAGTACTCCAATTATAAACACTGCTTTGACAGGTCCATAATAACTGATTGAACTTTCCTTAACAATAGACTACACATAGTTATACTTGACAAAACCATCAAAAAAGCATACATAATAGATGTAGCAATTCCGAACAGTCACAACCTTCACAGCACCATCACCCAGAAGCTCCAGAAGTATAATGGCTTGAAAGAGCTTATAAGAATATGGCAACTGAAAACAGCCTATGTATTACCATAAGTAATATCCACAATGGGTATTATCACAAACCAATTAAAAGACACCTTGAAACTGCTTAACCTCCACCCTCCTCTATGTATTCTAAAGCAGAAAGCAGTAATACTTGGTATGTGCTGTATAGTCACAGAAAGTTTTGGGCAGAACAATGGATAAGAAGTACTCTGTCTGTGAGACCTGTAGTCTTTTAAGAACAAGCTGAACTGCTGTGAAGTAAGGAATGTGGATGATGATGATGATAATCTGATATAGGTGGGAGGTATTTTCTTTTTGTGTATTACTACTACTCCTACTACTACTATAATTTAATTCTAGCATACTGGGTTCATTTTCCATGGGGCCTGGTCAGGTCATTTGTATCACCCAAATTATTATAATCATGTTAACTATGATGGAACTGGAAAAACTTTCCACACTATTTGTTTGTTGGGTATTGGTAAGTGGCAGGCTGCCAAGACTAGGCAGCACCACACTGTATTCTGGCTCTCTGACCTTGATTACGGTTGATCCCCTCCCTCAGTGTGTGAGTAAATACTGAGTGGCAAACATGTCAGTGCATCCTTTAACCCTTCATTTACTGATTGGGTACAAAATGTACCCAAGTGTGGAATATTCCTGAACAATTCTCACTGGTACAGAATAACAATCATACGAATTCTTCTATATTACGAATACTTCTATTTACTCATTGAAGTCCCACTGACACAAAATAATAATCATTCGGCACATACATTGTTTTTTACGTATGTTATGTTTCTTCAAATCCAAACTGGACCATTTTGTACCCATGTTAGTAAAAAATGTCTCAAAAGCGTGTTCTGCCAAAACTTATTACATAATCGTGTAACACATAAGAAGTGCAAGAGCGTTTCCACTAGCTCCCCTACAGCACAGCTGAATGACTAATTTTGTAGTCACATGATGGTAGCTCCATTCGCTGGAGTTGTAACTCATGAATCCACTGCCACTCCTCTGTTCAGTATAGCCTGGATCATTTTAAGGTTGTGCTTGCTTGTCTGTGAATAGTATGGATCCTTATAATGCAAGACAGGATGCTGCTTGATGAACTTGAAACCCTGTCATACAACAGGGACACATGTGACAGTGAAACTGACAGAAGTGACAATGAATATGTGCCAAGTGAACATTCTGATAAGAAGAATGTGACCATATGTCTAAACCTGACACTGATTCTGATGGAGATAACGTGACTGCATCAGGTGATAGTGATGCTGATAGTGACATAGATGGGGGTTATGAAGCAAAAAATGGACAAGTTTGGAATAAACTAGCCCTTCTTGTCACTAGAGGAAACACAATATAGTTATAGGTAAGCCAGGACTGACTGTTTATAGTGAAAATATTTCTAGTTCAGCTGAGACCCTGAAACTCTTCATTTCCAATGACATACTGAATGAAGTATGTCATCATACTAATGCTGAGGACAGTTCCCGAATTCCAAAACTGTTGAAAGATATCAGTTCAGAACTCTCTGCTTTCTTAGGTTTGTGCACTGTTTCTGGCATTCTGAGAACAAGAAAGGAACCAATAGCAAATCTGTGGACAACAAACGCTGCCTATGACTGACAGATTTTTCGTGCAACAATGGCAAGAGATTGGTTCTTTCAAATTCTTCGTGTCATTCGTTTTGATGACAAAACTATAAGAAATTAACAGATATCAACAGACAAATTAGCTCCATTCAGAAATGTATTTGAAAGTATAAGCAGCACATTTCAAATGGCATGTACACCAAATGAACACATAACTACTGATGAAAAGTTAAGTGGTGTTTAGAGGTAAATGTCCATTCCGCATGTTTATAAAGTTGAAACCAGGAAAGTATGGAATAAAGCTATGGCCTGCTGAAGCAAAGAATTGTTATGCCTGCAACATGCAAGTACACACTGGCAAGAGTGGTGGAGTAAGGGAGAAGAAACAGGGCCTTCAAGTTGCCAACGCCTCACTCACACAAAATGTGGACTGAGGTTTCCTCTTCAGTACCACATATCGTAAAATCTTAATGTCCTCTGGGTCCAAAAAAAGGAACCCAAATATGCTACCCTTTTCCCTCAAAGAGTTCCAGCAAGCAGATCCCCTCCAGGACCCCCAACGGGGCCCCTATGGAGAGAAATACCCACCCACTTACAGGGCATTTTTACCTATCACTTAATACATCTCTTTTTATCTTTCCCTCAGAGTCCCCAGTAAGGAAACCCCCTCCATGTTCCCTAACAACGTCCCCATGGGCAGTGATACTGTCACCAGAGCCACTGGTCTACTTTTCATTCATTCATTCATGTATGTCTGCCGGAGTCCCCAAAAAGGAGCCCTCCTACATACATACGGGGAAAAATGTAAGGTCACCGTCCACGGAGCCACATGCAGACAGAAGGCCTACAAACAATGGGGTGCAGCCTGGCTCCCCAAGGGGATCGTTACGACAATGCTATCTCTACCCCAGTGCCATGCAGCCCTAGGCACGATACCTTCCACCTTGGCTTGGGTAGACCAGAGCCCCGTTAGCCAGCATGTGTCGTGGTAACCCCCATCAGAGTATACCCTCCACAACTGTTACCGCCTCCTATGTGACCCAGGGTAGAGCAGAGTATGAATCCACGATACCCCGAGGTATGGATGACGGGTTGGATTTATAAGAGGCGGAACAGGTGTTACTACTGATAATTTCTTTACAAGTAGTGAACTAGCAAATTTCCTTTTTTCTAAGAATATGACAGTGTTTAAGACACTAAGGAAGAATACACCTGAAATTCCAGCATTATTTCTCAGTGGAAAACAAAGAAATGTCTATTCTTCTATCTTTGGTTTTACCTACGATCTAACACTGGTATCATATATACCAGCAAGAAACAAGACTGTCATCCTCTTTTCAATCACAGCATCATGACGACACATGAACGGGAGAGGAAAAAGATAACAATCCTGAAATCATCATGCACTGTGGATAGTGCCACTAAAAGTGGAGATGATATTCTGGACCAGCTTGTGAGGGAACACACCTGTATGAGATCAACAAGGTGGTGACCTTCAAAACTATTCCTCAACTTGATTGATGATGTTTGTGTAAATGCATTTGTACTGTGGATGCTGTAATATCATAATTGGCAACAAAGAATAATTGAAGATGCCTGTATCTGCTTTCTCTGGGAGAAGAAATGGTAACACCACGTGTAAGAAGAAGGGCTGATAGTAGAAACATCGACAGACATACTTGCAGGGTCATGAGAGTAATGGGTGTTGCTTGCAAACAACCAGCTTCCCCTACAACTGTGAAGAAAGGTGGAGGAAGATGGTGTGGAAGGTGCTCTATTTGTCCAACAGCTAAGGACAGAAAAACAGACAGGAAATGTTGCCAGTGCTCAGAATGGGTATGCAAGGACCACTCTATCAAGACAATTCAAATAACATGTGACAAATGCAAGGAACAATCATACTAGAGACAAATTTCATTCACATTTATATTCTAAACTATATTTGGTGTTCTTCCAATATGTGATCTACCGCGTCATTTTCGTTCCAATATGTGATCTACCACGCCATTTTCGTTCCAATATGTGATCTACCTCTCGCAACCTCCCATACCGCAAGTGACGTACCTCCTGCAACACCCTAGCGGACAAGTACACAAATCTTGGGATGTGCCGTTCGGTCGTATTCGTAGCCCAGTTCACTTGTTTATGGTTTGATGTAAGGAACCGTCAGCAATGCAGAGCCAAGTGGAATTCGTTAAAACAGTTATATGTAGCGAGGAAATTGCTGTACAATATCTACGCGAACGTAATCTGTTGGATGATCCAGAGGAAGCTGTGATAAATTGCGATAAGTGTGGAAGTGATATGCAGAATAAAAGAAGATTAATTCGAGGGTACAGTGCACCTGTTATGAGATGTCCAAGAAAAGGATGCCAAGTAATGAGAAGTGTACGTCATGGGAATAGTTTCTTCCATTACTCGGATCTCAATAACAAGAGGAATTGTAAGCTGTCTTTATGTCAGATATTGGATGTTGTGTACTTCTTCCTCTGTGAAACTCCTATTAAGTATGCCGAAACAATTACTGGACAATCACATTCAACATTAGTTGATTGGTGCAACATGTGCCCGGAGGTTTGTACGAAAGTCATTGAAAAGATAAGTCAAATGCTTGGTACCACTGAAGAACCAATACAGATAGATGAGGCTCGATTTGCTGGAAAACGTAAATACAATCGCGGCAGACTTCTGCAGGGTAATCGCGCACCACAGTCGGAAGATAGTAATGCGCTTCTAGAAAACAACAGGAATCATGGTAGAAGAACAGATGGCCCAAGGGTTTTTGGTTTAAAGCAAGGTCTCGACTGTCGCTACTTCTATGTCAACCGCCGTGATAAAGAGACACTTGTGCCAATCATCACCCGGGAATGTGCACAAGGATCTGTCATTCATTCCGACGAGTG
>Ga0268261_10004683_pt1 | contig 10284 bp, 10 predicted proteins | sample TergutNc150P1_FD_190353 | JGI IMG/M metagenome (GOLD analysis project Ga0268261, IMG submission 190353) | Nasutitermes corniger P1 segment gut microbial community from laboratory colony in Florida, USA - Nc150 P1 (SPAdes) (version 2) | ecosystem: Host-associated > Arthropoda: Insects >...
GGGGGGGGGGGGGGGGTTGCCGATACCCTTTGGATACCAGACACTTCCTGGATGTCGCATGGCTGCAAAATATCCCATTATTAATTGTGCCTTTATTGAGTGATTGTGCAAAGCACAGACCGAACTTGGGATTGCAAAGTGTATTCTATTATACCGTCTTCTGCAATGTGATGTCATGCATTCTGGTAAAAACGTAGTAACATCTCTGAAGCACTTGAAGGTATAATTAAGGTAAGCCTTTTCCTTGTGCACAACTGGAAGTTATATGGTGACTTTAGGTGAAGGTTCGGCTCCACCTATTCTTAATCCCAGCGCGACATGGGTTGAGTTGTTAGGTTCACGTTCCGGCCGCTAGAAATACGGATAAAGAGGAGGCTGCTTGGACTGTAGACAGACCTGAGAATGGCTGAAGACATTCCAGGAATCTGATATTTGTGAATTAAAACGAAATTGATTGTCCTTAAGGCGATCCAACCCGTTGTGTAGTGAATATTAACAGTCAACGAACTGGACATCCGTAGAATGCAGCTTGCGTTTATATCAAGGTATAAATCCAGCTAAATGTTTCGGTTATTTTAAAGCCTTCATCAGGCGGTATACAAGAAGTGCGCGTAGGTCAGTGTGTTTGTGCAGTCAGAACGGTAGAGGTGCCAGTATTGGTCTGCTTACGTAGTGGCTGTTATCACGTGACTGGGGTAGGAGAGGCGTAAGGTGTGCGAGACTCGCGCTGAAGGTTGCCATGCAAAACGACGGGGACTTTGTGGACGTAATTCTGCTGTTTATCCTTATTCCTTAATACTTTCTCACTGTATCGATGTGAACGGTCAGAGCTTCCGTCTCCGGCCTTTTACCCCCTTCGCAGGAAACAACTCCCGTTATACACCGAATTGGAGGTTGGTTAGGCCTCCGAAGAGAAATATCTGTTGTTCCTGCCGGAAACCGAACCCCGTTTCGTCCAGCCCGTAGCCTAATCGTCATACCGACTGAGCTATACGGGCACAGTACGTAACGTGCGGTCCATTAACCAGATTTGATGAAAGAAACGTTCTTAGAAAGCAATGTTGCAAACAGGACACCCGTTCGTCCTTTTTATTTTCTGACTGCACCCTATCTCATTGTCACACACTGGAAAACCGCTCCTATAATGTCTTCTGTATCGTACACAGAACCTATTAACAGTCCTGGTAGTAATAATATAGCAAAAGCAATAGAATTCAACATATTCGAACTGATCATTTTTCTGGCGTGAAGGAAGGCGGTGCTGTAGAGATAGCACACTTTCTAAAGATGAAGTGGTGATAGGGGTGAAAGGGGATTTGGCCTTATCTCGCCCTTCCAGTGGTTGCATTCAGGAACCTTGTGTTATCCATAACTACGGCCCTGTACAGGGTGTTCTTATCTTAGCTGTTTATCGAAGTGTAGTGGAATCAGAAGAAGTTATAAACAAGAATTTCCGAAGAAGGTAACCCAACAATACGACGTGTCACAAAGGAATTACATTGATTGTGTGTGACAAGCAAAATAGAGGGAGTACCACGTATGTTATCATAGCATGCTTATTGCACGGTGTTAAAAACTTTGTAGAAAAGGTAAAGCAATCCCATTACAGGCCTGGACAGGCCCTGGGGTTTCCAGAAGGTTAAGGCTCCCAGATTTCAAGACAGTCGGCACATGAAGGTGGTAAGGTTGTCAGCCCTACGCACCGGCCGTATTTACCTCCAGAAAACGTTCTTGGTACTCATTTCTGTTAGAGGCTGAGTCGACCCCAAGGCCATAGTGCGGCCGGAAGGATTGTCAATGAAAAACTCCAATGACACCATCGGGATTTTTTTTTGATCAATTTATTTGTCAATAGTAGACTTAGTACACCTATGACATTTTCACTCTGAGACTATTAGTGGTCTTAGCAAATTCCACAAGAGCTATTTTACGCGTCCTGGATTTCTCAACAATGTTTAACAACGTTCACTGTAAACGCCGCCGCTCTCCAGCCTGACCACATCATTTCCCAGATGATTAACCAAGGTTCACTGTATCGCCGCTGATCACCAGTCCGGCCACTTTCCTAAACTCAAACGATTTAACACAATTTTTACTGTATCGCCGCTGATCCCCAGTCTGGCCACTTTACTACCCAAAGTGATTAAATAAGGTACGCTGAATCGCTGATTATCACCATTCTGGCCACTTTCCTAGACCCAAACGATTAACAAAGTTTACTGATTCTCCGCTTGGTCACCAGTCTGGCCACTTTACTAAACCCACATGTATTAAATCAAAAGTTCACCTGTATTGCCTCTATCACTAGTCTGGCCACTTTTCTAAACCCCAATGTTTAAACAGTGTTCACTGTATCACCTCCGAACACCAGTCTGGCCACTTTCTAAACACAAAGGTTTAACCCTTAAAACGCCAAGTTAAATCCCATCTGCCATCTGCTGGCATTATTAGGAGCTCACCCTATTCTCCACGTTAGCAGGATAAAGGTAGAACAAAGATTTACTGTTCTACCGCCGATCACCAGTCTGGCCACTTTACTCAACTCAAACGATTAAATCAAAGGTTCACTGTATCGCCGCTGATCACCAGCCAGGCCACTTTACTATATCCACATGTTTAAACGAATGTTCACTGTATCGCCGCTGATCACCAGCCAGGCCACTTTACTATATCCACATGTTTAAACGAATGTTCACTGTATCGCCGCTGATCACCAGCCAGGCCACTTTACTATATCCACATGTTTAAATCAAAGGTTCACTGTATCGCCGCTGATCACCAGCCAGGCCACTTTACTATATCCACATGTTTAAACGAATGTTCACTGTATCGCCGCTTATCACTAGTCTTGCTCTTTTTCTACCCCAAAATTTAAACCTTGGTCCGCTCTATCGCCGCTTATCACCAATCTGTCACTTTACTAAACCCAACTGTTTACTCAAAGGTCTCACTGTGTCGCCGCTTTTCCTCAGTCTGGCTACCTACTGCATCCAGGTAAATTAAACAAGGGTTCACTGTATCTCGCTGATCACCAGTCTGGCCACTTTACTTACACCTTATGTTTTAACAAAATCACTATAACGCCACTGATCACCAGTCTGGCCACTTTATTAACCCAAATGATTAAACAAGTTTACTTCTCCGCCACTGATTACCAGCCTGTCCACTTACTCAGCCCAGATTTTTTAGGATATTAACGGAGTGTTACACCTCACCAGGTTTGAATCCATGCCCCATCTACAAGCATCCATACATGAGTCTACCAATCAGATCGAATGTCTCTTCTTACCTAGAGAGTAAGGGTTTATATTGTGTCTTTGCTGATCTCCGCTCCTTGTCAACTCTCTTGTCTTGCCCTCTTGTTACTGGCCCCTCGTTTACGGGCTGTCCTCCATACCCCTCTCCTTGCTGGTGTACTGGGCAGTGTGGTGCTGGTTCTACGTTCTCGAGCTGCGCACAGGAGTCCTTCGTACCACTGTCTTTTGAGAGAGCCCTGACTATTCTGTCCTCGGCACCTTCTTGTTATCATTCCTTGTACAGGGTGGAAAACAGGGGGGGGGGGCTGTTTGCTTATAGGATTTCTAAATATTTCCCCACCTGACGTAGATATCCTGTCAATTGGCATGTTTTCCGAGTCCTGCGCATGAAGTCACTGTACTCTTGTTCTGATAGAGTATGACCTTTTTGTAGCCTGTACCATATAAAATGGGCTAGGATCCATAGGGTCGCTCTACGCCTCTGTGGTGGCCATATGTCGAATTGTTGGCGTACTATCCAGTCTTTGGGAATGTGGGACGGGTCTGTTCGCAGAATCCAGGCTATGCGTCTCCTTGTCCATTCCCATAACCCACTCCCTGTGCCACAATCCGTAATCCTGTGCAGGATTGTATCATGATTCCCACATGCATTGCATTGTGCTGTGTCAGATAAGTTATTTGCTCTTAGTCTCTCATTGGTGGGAATTATATTATGTATCACTTTATACCACGTTGGTTTTAGGTACTCCGGTGCGCACATGTCCTGTAGATTTTTCCATACTCTTTTCCACTCTGTTGTTGGGTGGATCAGAGTGATTCTCATCGCTCTCGGCTCTTTTTCTGCAAGTGACATCATACGCAGCGTCTGGTATATTCGTCGTATGAAAGCTTTGGGCGCTTCATTGTCTCTCGGGGGATTAATGTACGCCATTTCTTTGGAATATATCCGCAGGTACTCCATGTTTTTTGGAATCCGATTGATCTGTGGGGGGTTGACCTTGCACACTTCAATGTCCCAGTATTCTTGCCATTCTGCTGTCAATGTTCCCGTGAGTTTCCCTTCTAGCTATCAGTAGGGCCCGGCTTTTTGCTTCGACATCACATAATTCCCATCCCCCATCCTTTTTTCTCTCTGTAAGGTGGATATCGGCACTCTAAAATGGCGCCCTGCCATAGGAACCATGCTATTGCTGACATGATTTGCCTGCAGTACTCCCTCGGGAGACGAAAGACTTGGGCTGTGTGCCATATCTTGGCTAGCAAATAGACCTGTACGTATCGCATTCTCTGTACTAGGTTAAGGTCCCTTCCGTAAGTTTCCTCCGCTTGGCTGCGGACCGTGTTAGTTATCCTCTCCCAACTATATTTTCCTGCTTGATCTATGGATTTCTGCATATTGAAGCCGAGGACTTTTATTTCATCCTTGTATGGTATATTCATGACTGGGAGATTAGTGTCCCAGATACCCACTGGTAGAGCTTGTGATTTGTGGATGTTTAACACTGCACCAGTCGCCTTCTCATATTGCTGTACGGCATCTCTGATGGCTACGATGTCCTCCGGTGATGTCGCAAAAATTGTAACGTCATCCGCATATGCCACCATTGCTGTTTTCGTTTGGCTCTGGTTGATCCGTATTCCTCGGAGATGCTGATCCAAATGGTGGAGATAAGGACTGAGACAGAGTGAACAGTGCCATACTTAATGGGCATCCTTGACGTATCGAGCAGTGTATCGGGATGGGTCTGGATGTATTCCCGTTTACCTGGACCACCGAGGTTACATCGGTATACATGTGTTTTATTCTGTCAATGAAGCCTTTGCTAAAACCATAACTTTGTAGTATTGAGAAAAGGTATGAATGTGATATCTTGTCGAAAGCCTCTTTGAAGTCCAGGGAGATCACGCATAGGGGGGTGCTGCCTCTTTCTGATTGTGCAATTGCGTCCCTTACAGTCGCTACTGCCTCCAAGATTGTCCGACCAGGCACGACACAGTGCTGGCTGGGGTGTAACAAATCGCTAATAGCGGTTTTAATCTTCCTGCTATTATGCGTGCCATGATTTTGTAGTCATTATTCAGCAGGGTTATCGGTCTATAATCAGTAGGGACCACCGGACTTGTCTTTTTGGGACATAATACGATGACGCCATGCTTTTGTTGTGCTGTAAGTTTTTTGTCAAGAAACATTTCGCTGAATAGTTTGCGCAGGTCATCTTTCATTATTTCCCAGTTCACTTGGAAGTAGGCACTATTTATCCCATCCCTGCCTGGCGCTTTCTTCTTTTCTCCTTTATCCACTGCATATCGTAGTTCCTCGGACGTTAGCGGCCTGTCAAGTATCTCTTCCATGTCCTCTGGCAGGCATCGATGACCTGCCTCCACCATGCTTTTGACACATGCTTCGTCCACTTTGTATTGTTTGGAATTTCTGCTCGAAGTGTGCTACGAAGGTCTCCATTATTGCGGTGGATGACATGTTTCGTACCATTTAGGTCTCTCACTTGAGTAATCGTTCTTTTCTCACGCCTCCTACGCCGTTTGATGATGTGGAATAGGGATATTTCTTCTCCCTTAAAGCTATCTAACGACTGCATTTCAATCATCCCTGCCGCTACTCTCTCTCTATACGCTTTTATTAGTTGTGCTTTTATACGATTTACTTTTTCTGTTCGTGACGCTCGGTGTTCTGGGTTTTGTAGAACATCATATAGACAGGTATAGTAGAAGTTTTCCATTGCTTTATATTCCTTGTTTTTCTCCGTTCCTTTCCGTATAAAGAGTAGCCGGATTTGTTTTTTTTTTTTGCCGACCTTTCCCATCACGTTACTGTATCAGGGTAATATTTCCTCTGTTGTGTCCATCTCTTCCATTGCAGTCTTAGATGTTCTTGAAATTGCGCGTCTTGCATCAGTTCTGCATTCATTTTCCAATAGCTTCTTCCTCTGCGAATGATGTCTACATCCAGCGCCATCCTTAGGATTACCGCTAGATGGTCAGTGAAAGCAGCTACCACTGTTTCAATCCCCTTTTTCCTGTCGCTTAGATTCCTAGTTACATAAATCCTATCTAGGCGCGATGCCCCCTGCCGGGAATAATGAGTGTATATGACACACTCCGGGTTCGCCTCACACATGTCTATCAGCGCTTATCCTGATACTAAGGCATTCAAGACACGGCTAGAATTATATTGTCCTGTACAGTCAGATTTGGATAGGACGCAATTGAAGTCACCCCCAGTATTATTTTGGTCGGGATTGTTGCTAGTAGGTGAGGGAGTTCGATGTTAAAAAAGGCTTCTCTCTCTTGTTTCTTTTCCGGACCGGATGGGGCATAAATTTTCACTATCCCCACTCCTTGTAGCTCGGCTGCTATTCCTCTACCAGAAGGTATTCGCGACACATTCCTTATGGGTATCCCCTCTCTCGCAACGATCGCCGTTTCTCTTCCGTTAGTACCTATATTGAAATGCGCTTCATATCCTCTTAATGATTCCAAACTGCACTGCACCACTTCCTGTAGGAGAATAATGTCTATATCCTGTATTGTTAGGAACTGACCTAGCATCGCCAGACGAGTCTGCGATGACACTACATTGATGTTTAGAGTTGCAATCTTGTAGGACGTACCCGTTCTTTGCGTTGCCCGGCTGGGGTGCTCTGTCGCTGGTATTATGTTTTAAGGGAGGATGCCCTCGTTCTGCTTCTTCGCCCTTCTTGGGGCTTTTTCCCTTGTCTTTCTACTTTTATTTTTTTAGGCCTTTTGGGGCTTGGTGCTTGCACTGTCGGCACGGATTCGTCCTCTGATTGGAGAGATCTAACCTCCATTTGTTCTAAACTTCGCTCTTGCCTGTCACTGACATAATCATCTTCTGACCTACTCTTTTTCTGTGTGTCTTCCGTGATTATCATTCGCCCTTTTGATTTTTGCCTCACTTGACTCTCCTCCTCGTTCATTGTTATTTTTACTGTCTGGTCGATCGTGCCCTCAACGTCCGGCTCCTCTGAAAGGTTTTCGTGTTCCCTCTTCTGCTTTGTTTCCCTAGTTGACTCTACTACTTTGTGTTCTTCCGCATTTTGCGTGTTTTCGACGATTGTCTGGTCCTGTTCCATCCTCTGTGTTTCACTATCGTTTAACACACATTGGGTTGATTCAGCTGTCGCCGAATCTTCTGTCACCACCCCCTCCTCCATGTTCTCATCTTCCACTGTTGTTGTCCGTGACCCCATCACCGCCACTTTGGCCCATGATGTCGTGTTATTTGTGGTTATATTCTCCCGTGTTCTCCTACGCCGCGGGCATTCCTGATATACATGTCCTGTTTCATTGCAGCCTTAACATGTCGAGGGTTGTCCCTCATAAGAGATTAATGTTCGGTATCCGGCTATAAGGATATGTGAGGGGATATGTTGTGCTAGTCGGATAGTTGCTATCCGGATGCCATTGGCTACCGGGTAGCGGTATGCTCGTGACCAATTTTCCTCTTTGACCTCTTTCACCTCTCCATACCTATTTAATCCCACCTTTATCGTTCTGTCAGAAATTTCTGGCGGGATATTCGCCAACCTTACTCTCCTTATTCCTAATCCAGCCTCTTCTATCCTTACTTTGGAGATTTCTCCGTTCGCGTGTCTAAATTCCCCCTGGCCATTAGTTGTCCGTAATATGTCCTGCATTCTGTTAGGGTCTCGAAATTTTATGTAAACCTGACGTCCCGGGCCATCTATTTCTACCATCGCCACTTCGGACTCTTGGAGACACATGGTAACGTATATCCATTCGTGTATATCATATGCTGAAATCCTGGGGCTGTGCATGTCAAAAGCACATACTAACGTGTATTGACGCTCAGCCATTTTCGCTATACTAGACGCAGACTATGTCTCTTCGACTCACCGGTTTATAAACACACTGCACCGCACTGTCTTGCTCCGAGGCACGCTCACTCACTTTCCACACGAAACAACCTTTCCCTTCCGCGTCTCGAGGCAGACTTCTCTATCGAACCTGCGTCCTTCCGGCTTGTAGCGCAGTGCCTCAACCAACTGCGCCACCGCGTGCCTCCACTTTGTAGAAAGCAAGCTGTAAATATGGTCAACTAATACATACATTTGGTGTGGTAATTGCTTCAATGATAACGACAGGTGTTCTGTGTCAAAACACCCTAAATGAAGGTTTATGTTGGCGTGGAGGTACATTTTAATGCATTAGAGTAAAACAAAGTTTTGCAAATGTTTGACTACGTATCGTGGCACAAAGATATTACCGAGGCATTCTTTGCTTTCAGAATGTAGTAAGGTTTTACGGCATGTGTAAACGTAATTTTATTTGCGCTCGTACCAAAAGTGCGGCCGACCTTACTATGATTTTCAAGAAAATGACAAACGCCCAACAGTAAATGTGTGCAGATCTCAAATATCGAATTCCACACATGTCGTCAATAAGTGCTTTTCCCTTAAAAAATTCTTTAAGTAAAATGTTCTATTTTTAATGGTCACGGAACTCACAATCTGTAGTGTAACAGAATCCGGATTAAAAAAAATTGCATGATTTTTATAATTTTTAGGCAAGACATCCCCATTGTGTTCTGAGCCAATATCTATCTAGTATTCAGCCCTTAGGCCGGTTTAGCAGGAACCAGAACCCAGTCAGGCGACCGGTATGGCTCTGGCTCGCTGCATCCTGGGCAAGTTCTTAGGGGTAGGTTGCCATTTCTTTCCCCCGCCTTTAGACGTTCCCACCTTCTCCGCTAGGTGCCTTCGCATCCAACGACGCGAGAGACCTCTAGCAGCGAAAGGTGGAACTTTTCGTGGGCGAGAAATGTTCCGACAAATTTGGCCTAGAATCCGAATTCCACGTAATTCTAGGGATCTTTTACATGCAGCAAATCTGCAACATGGGACAGACGGCTTTACTTCCCCTCCGAAGGAAGGCGTGCCAATAATTGTTAAAGTGTAGCCTAACACAAATTTATTAATTTTTCATATGAAAATAAATAAAGTTGTGTTAGACTATATTTTATCACTTATTTAATTGTTGGGTGCCATATTGTGGAGTGGATTAATGTGGCTTAGAATAGGGACCAGAAGCAGGATCTGGGCATTGGAAAAAAACAACTGTCAGTTTCTATACTAGCTCAGAAAATTTTAGCTCTAAATTACGAGTTCCTGAGTCATGTTTTTTCAGGGAAAAATAGCTATTGTTATAGATAATAGCTATAGTTATTTAAAAGGCAAATAACATACAAATTCTATGGAAAATTAGCCTGTTTAAACACTAAAAAAACAGGTCTGAACAATGCACCGGTACAGTACATAAGATTATTATTCAGTGGTTATATCCCATTCCACGCGCAGGTGTTTGACGTAAAATATTTTGCGCAATTTCAGGCTACCGCCGCTGTCAGTATTTACTGCAATTTTTTCTACCTAAATTCTGAATGCATATTTTTAACCCATGTGCACTCCACGCCCAATCAATATGTAAACGTTTATTTTATTATCCCATTAATATTAATTACTTCTTAAGATCATGTACCCTGAAGCAACCTTTCCTAAAGCATTGCTCGAGAATGTGACATCTATTTTTACTACTGGGTGTTTATAAAACTATATTTCATTTGTGCTTTGAAGCGCTGTTTTACGAGAGTCGAACAAATAAGTTAGTGTGCATCAGCACCGCATTTATTCTGTGAATTTGTTTTTACCTTTCAAGAAAGGAGATGTGTGTGTGTGTTCCCAAGCTTCAGTCTACATTCTCACTGCATCCTCACAGGGCGAATTTTATCACATTCTCTCTTTCCAACCCCCACGCACACACCTAAATCCTTATATTACTACCAGCAAACCATCATCACTCATCATTTGTTTCATGTGAGAAAAGGGAATTGTGGTTTGTTTTGTGGGCTTCAAAAGCAACCTTTCTAACTCGCTGATTGACAGTTGGGAAGCAGGTTTACTGAGCTGCGGGGCCAAGCTGCTCTGTTCACAATACATCGTATTGTATGAAATGTTAATCTATTACGGAT
>Ga0268261_10004684_pt1 | contig 10282 bp, 8 predicted proteins | sample TergutNc150P1_FD_190353 | JGI IMG/M metagenome (GOLD analysis project Ga0268261, IMG submission 190353) | Nasutitermes corniger P1 segment gut microbial community from laboratory colony in Florida, USA - Nc150 P1 (SPAdes) (version 2) | ecosystem: Host-associated > Arthropoda: Insects > Digestive...
CTCGGTAAAGGATGCACAATTTTGTTTTGCCTATTTCCAATAATAGAAGAGTCACTGTCATTTTCACTGTCACTATCAGCGTCATCAGGAACATCAGATAATGTGTCCGCCAACAATTCCGCTGAAATTTCATCTTGTGTAAGATATATTTCCTCGTAAGAACTAATTCTGTCCGTCATGATTGTAAAGTGGTTGAATGCTGAACGCCAACTAAATGCACAGCAGAGCAACAGATGCCAATAAAGTGCTGTTTGTTTTCTATATTTATCACAGGTCATTACGTCGGAGTGAGGTCAAGTTTCTATAAACACCCGTCAGCAGGACCATTCGGATACAGCTCGATGTATTGCGTAGTGAATTGTTATGTGCGTGCCAACCCAGCGGGTGTTAAAAACGCAGTTTTGCGTCACCCGTCCACAATGTGTTAATAATATCTTTGACTAAAGATTTAGGCACTAACAGCTGATGTTTATGATCGGACCGGCGCTTACCTAAGGCTCCGTCGTCGTCCAAAAAATATTCAGTCTTGCTAAAGTGGATTCGCGGTTTTCGTGTATTACCAAAAAGGTCTTTTCTTTGTTCAGCTGGGATTTCTTCGTTGCTGGGGAGGCCGTCTTGCATTATAGGATCCACATGTCGGGTTAGTGCGTCGACATGCTTCATTTTGATCCCAGGCTTATGTTCTACAATGAAATGAAATTCGGACAGCCTAAGGCTCCATCGCATGAATCGGGAATTGGCATCCGCGAAAGTTCGCAGATATCACAGGGCCGCGTGACCGGTTCTGACCATAAACTACTTTGCATAAAGAAAGCAACGAAAGTATTTTGTTGCCCACACGAGCGCAAGTTGCTCTGCTTCGGAAGCTGTATAAGCCTGCTCGACCTTGTTCATTTGCCTACTTGCGTAAGCGATAGGCCGCTCTACGCCATTTTGTACTTGAGACAAAATTGCGGCGATTGCTATCTTTGAGGCATCAGTAGTGAGGATAAACGGTAACTCAAAATTAGGGTATGCCAACACGAGCGTTGTACACAGTTTATGCTTCATGCTCTAAAACGCTTTCTGTTAACTAGGACCCCACAAAAACGGGCGGTACTTCTTTGTCAACTCCGTAAGCGGTTTCGCGATAGTAGCGAAATCTTGTACTAGCCTGCGATAGAACGAGGCTAAGCCCAAAAATGCGCGAACGTCTTTAACGTTGTTGGGAGTGGGGTAATCCCTCGCGGCCTTTACTTTATGAGATGAGGCTGAGACTCCCTTTTAGGAACGCACGCACCCTGGGTAATTTACTTGTGGCTGTGCGATTACGCAATCCTCTGCGTTTAGTTGAAAGTTGGCCCTGTCGAAGCGGTGGAATATATTCTTCAGTCTCTGCGCGTGTTCTTGTGCTGTCTTGGAAAAACTACACCATAAAGATAAACGTAACAGTAAATGCCCACTACGTTTTATAGGACTATATCCATAAGTCGTTGAAAACTCGATGGACTATTCGATAATCCCAAAGGTAATACATTGAATTCGTAGTGCCCAGACGTTACAGTGAAACTTGTATTTTCTTTATGACCCTCCCATATGTTTAGTTGCCAAAATCCTTGGGAACAATCAATAACGCTATAATATTTGGAGCTGTGCAACGTGGAGGTCGTCCCTTCAATTACGGGTAGGGGTAGGAGTCAAATTTTGTGACGGAATTTAGGACTCGGAAATCGACGCAAAACCTAAATTCCGGCTTCCCGTCTAAGCTCTTTTTGGGAACCAATATTCCTGGGGCTGACCACGGGGAGCAGCTTTACCGGATCACGCCTCTGTCTAGCATGATTTCCACTTGTACCTGCAGTTCCTCCCTCACTGCATAGGGGATTCTGTACTGGGTTTCCGTATCGGTCGCTTGTCGTTTAGCGGTATTTCATGTTCGATCACGCTCGTCCCTTTAGTCATTCATTTGCTCATCATGGAAGAGATTAGCATACTTGAACATTAAGGGTTCTATCAGCTGTCTCTCTTTCACGGGCAAGTCGTCTAACTTGCCATGCAGCAATTTCCTGTACGGAAGCACATGTCTCTTTTTCCTCTGTCATTCCGTAGGTCGGATTTTGGCTGGTCCTTTGGGTTAATTATGTCTACGAGTTCCTCAGTTATTTCTTCGGCCACGCCCAGAACTGTAGCCTTCGGGATAATTAAATATATCGCTTAAGTTGGCGAACATAATCGCCTGACTTTCGTGTTCTAGTCATATCGCTGATATACGATGACGTCACAGGAGGGGGTCGTTGGCCTCTGTCCTGACTCTTGATAACCCGAGGGCAGGGAGTTTCCCTTCGATCGGGATTTGCGCTGGTTTGATGCAGACGAAAGGAGTGGGGTTCTGCTTTTCGTCAGAGTCCAATCGTCCTACAATTATCTCCTTGCATCTGGGTGGTACTGTGACTTTTCCACAACCTTTACACATCAAACTTTCTCTTGTGAGGGAGTTGCTTCAGAGCAGGGACTGACTGGAAGCTGTTTATCCATTCACCGCCCTTCGTTTTTTACGGGTTGAGGGTTACGGCCTGCTTTACCCTCGGGAAATACCGTGAGTGCCGTTTGCCTCTTCGCTGGTATGCTACACACGCGGAGCATATTATCGACGCCGGTGAGCGATAGCTTACTACACTCGAAATGGAGTTTGGTGCTTAGTCTGTCCAAATAATCGGTGCCCAGTAAGCTAGCTGCCTTTTTAGGGAGTGGAGATACTAAGAAGGAGTGCGTGAACTCCTTTCCTTTCAGCCGAAATATAACTGTCTGTTGCCGTCTAATGTCTAGGACATCCCCATTCACTCCATACCACGGCGGTAACCTGTACTTCGCTTCTCGACGCGCTGAGTTGCAGTGCCGAGATGGTGGAACCTGTGTCCAAAATTAGGCACTTTAACATACCCTCTATTTCGACTGATGTAGTGGGCGCGCCGCGTTCCATCGAAATGGAAAACTTATGACTGCTGACAGCGTTTTCCAGGGCGTTGAGTTAGAGAGAACTGTCTTTAATCATACCTCTTAAGCGTTTCCCGGATTCGTGGTTTTCTTCCTACACTCCCCATTCGTTCTTTGCGAGGGCTGGTCAGGGGTCTGCGAACGTCTGGTACGTCGCCTAGGGATTCCTTTTCCAGGCGAATCTGTGCAGATTGCCTCCCGATTAAATCATGTTGGACACTCACTACCAAAGTGTCCAAATCCCTCGCATTCATAACATCTGAGTGCAGCTTTAGTTTGTTCATTTCTGTTTCCCGAGGTCTTTGGCCTGTTACGGCTGCGTGACGTCATATTGCGCTGCATTTGCGTGCGACTGCCCACTCGCCTCGCCTCAGCTGAACCGTGGGGCTCGTGACTATCATGGCACGTCCGGCCGGGAGAATGTAGTTTCAGCGAGTCGTTGAAAATGGCATAAAAACTTTCACTAAACCTTTCCTGCTTTTCCGCTTCCTGGGCGGTAATAGCAATTTTCAGAGCCTGATCGAAGGAAGACAGGTTCGAAAATCTATTTTGTCGACCTGCTTCTCCTGCTAAACCAGCTACAAATCTGGCTAGAAGCATTCGGTCTGTATTTTCCTTGTGGATGTCCTGGGTGGCAGGGTCATCCACCTTGCAGACACTTGTTTGTACAGACCCCTACATCTGTCAGCAAACTCCTGGGGGTTTCGTTCCGCCCTTGCCTGGCCGTATGTAGCTTCATAAAGTGGTACTGATCTGTATCAGTGTCGCAAAACCTGCGTCTTAACTCATCCTTGAATTTTGCCAAGTTACACCTGAGGAATGCAATTCCAGGCACCGTTATAGAACACGTCAATAAGCCGAAGGGCTGCGGTTTGTAATTTGTCCCCGTCCTCCCACAATCATATGCGGCCAGAACTCTCGGTCACGGATAGGAATTCTTCCAGGAGGATTCCTGTTTCTGCGCGTGACCATTTCGGGATTAATGAAATCAAGGACAAGTCCTTGTGAACCGTAGGTGTCTCTACAGAAGCGCATTCGCGTAACTGCTGTAACAACCTTGCTCTCTGCCAGTTCGGCTTGTAGAATATCGGTCATAATGAAGGAAGCTGTATTAGCTTAATATATTTCTAAATTTAGAATTTTGCATCTCTGACTTCGTCGTTTCGTGATATCCTAATAGTGACCTATATTTACGATCCGCGCGTAGTAAGTAGCTACAATCTATCCCGCCGCTGCCAACAAACTTTGTAGTGCCTCGAATGGTAGCGTAATTATTACTTTATGTCTGACTGTGGAGACACTGTGATGAGCAAGACTAGGGTTCTATAATTTCACTATTTCCCGAATTGAAATATCTGGTAGGCTGCCACCAAGTACACTTTTGGATATACAAGGTAATAGGAATCTACTAAACTATCACTTTGTAGCTCAAGATGTAAATTACTACTTCCATTCTAGTCGCGGTCACCTTGCCGAGGTTTTGGGTATATCACAATTAAATTGTTATATAAATGTCAATCACACAATTTAAGTAATATTAAGTTAGGTTGTTTAATTAGGAAATAAAATAAACCTCTAATAAAGTTAACGATTTACATAGATGATATAGCAAAGGAAAAGATTAAAGTTTAGTCGTTTCACAAATAATTACCTTGTCTTCCCTATATAACCCGTTATAATTTGGAATTTGGAATAGTTTAAATTAGTTACTGTTGATCAAAACTCGCTCAGTTCGCGTGGATGTAATATTAAAACGCTTTCTAAATACATTCAGTTCAACTCACCTTGAGTAAACAGCAGTAGTAGCTTTCCAGCACACATAGTAGCATTATTTAACAGTCGTCGAAGTCAGAAATTCTCTTCACAATTGTATGTAATTTAACGTGGGCACGACGAATAAAATAACGAGAATGAGGACGTTAACATATTTATAGAGGGTTATGTAGAGTAAGGGCGCTGAATAGCAAATACTTTTAGATTCAGTGAACTATTGGCTCTGAGAGTTCAAAGGCTTAGTCAGTTTGTCTTAACTTGTACATTTTTCGCAGTGCACTGAACTGTCAACTAAGTACTATTGAAGTTATGCTGGTCCCTTTACACTGTTTCAGTGTAACTATGAAATTACTATTTTGCAATCTATAATATAAATTATGCATTTGTTACTTTAGTATGACTTCAATATATGTAAGTTCTTTAATATAGGTCGACTATTTGAAAAGATGAAATACGTGAACGCACAGACACATACGCAGACAGCAGGGTGAGCATACAGAAGAAGGCTAACAATCGAGACACCGAGAATTAAAAAAAACAGAGGGACAGACGCTTCTTATCATAAAAAGCATTGAAAATATTACCAAACTTTACAAAGCACCTTGAAATATTTTTATAACTTATGTCAAATAAAAATGTCGATACGACGGAAGAAAAACTGAGCATTTACTTCATAGGTACTGCATACCTAAGCCGCGGTGAGTTTGTTAGTAATTACACTGAAAAGGAGGAAGCTAGTGGCTGCACATACTCTCTGGCAAGGAATGTGATCGCATGCTGACCGTTGGGCTCGCTGTCCAGTCAACGTCAATTAGTCGAAGCACTCCCTGATACAGACCATTTTTACCTCAAGGTTTTCTAGGGTGATTTCTAAGCGTTGTGGTGTCGTGATTCCTGCTCTTCATTTACACAATTTTGTTGTTTGAATCTTTAAACGTGGAAGAGGAACAAGAGGGCGTCCTACTGTCCAGAGTAGCCAGATATTTTGTGTAAAATTTACCAATATTTTCAGGCGGAATTATGGAAAGAGAAGAACGTTTCGGTCCAAGAAGCTGACATTTCCTAGTGTCAGAAGCGGACGTCCAAGGCTTTTATAATCTGGCTTCCAACAGCGCAGATAGCGGGTCAAAATTGTTTGTCAGTACAAATAGCAGTGTTCCCTATCATTCACCAGGAAAGGAACATCGGCCCAGGAAACCCATGTAGGGCTTTTATAGGCGTACTAAAAATTCGTTGTGTCGCAAAATGTTCGTTGTTCACGGGACTTGGGATTCAGTAAAATTATACTAACAACTGACAATGCTAAAATTTTACTGCGCAATGCCCTTTACCTTTGTAATAGCGTGTCAGAATGTACGTTGGCTTCACCATTCTTACAAGGGACGGCTGGAAACGTTGCAAATGTTACTCAATTTCTCGTTATGTGCGAGAGGTTTAGCTCACCCATCTTTGCCTTAACTTTAGCAGTACAGCTGCTCTAAAAGTTTGGCTTCTTATTCCATGTCAACGTGGTAGCGCTGCTGTGAATGTCTGCACTGTTCTATTTGACGCTTTCAGTGCAAACTTGCAAGTGACTGATTCACATAATTGTGGGTTCCTGGCATAATATGCTTAAGGGTTCATGTACGTTGACTGAGTGGCAAGTTGTGGCTCTCCTTCGACTGTCATATATGATCTCTGCATTCGACCGACAGCCACCAGGAACTGTCTTGTGATGGCTTGCTGTCTACAGCAGGAAAGGTTCGTACCAGCGTAGTATGGGTCTGCGGCATTTAGTTTGACTGCTCACAGATAGCATAGGTAAAGATCAACCCATGACAAGCCTATGCGGACACAGAGGGGAGATGGATGTATAGCTCCTACCCATTCGCGACCCTGTATTAATAGGAGGTGGATGGTGAGCATCACGCTCTGGCTACTGTGCCTTCGGCGAAAAATCCGGCGACCGTAGTGATGGCTGGGTTGACCTAGGGCCGGTCTGGAAACATGGCAAAACTCGCCACCACCCGATTCGATCCCCGGACCATCCAGCCCGTAGCAAGTCGCTATACGGACAGAGATCACAATCAGTACACAGTGGAAATTAGTATCAGTGGGTTGTGCAGAGCTTGCTTTTTGGCGTTTGATGAGGAATGCTAATTTTATCTGCTGCGACATATACAGTAACTGCGAACAGGCGAAGACGGAAACGTCCCGAAAGATTCTGTTTTCCTCTGAACTTCTAAAGTAGAAGGATATAAAAGAGAAATTGCCTGTTTTAGGATTTAAGGTTGGATGATATTTGTTGCAACTCACAAATAAATCTTCTAAAATTATTCTACTTCTGTCGAAAGATTCTCAAATTCTAATGAAAAAGCTATGTCCGAAAATACCCAAGAAGCATAGTCTGTAGAAACGCCATTCCATTAAATGAATGCATAAATGATTTACGATTTCTTGGCGCGTTCGAAAAAATACGAAAAGCGGCTAGTAGCTTCGCCATGTCTGGCCATCCGTACGCATGGAACAACTCGGTTCCTATGTTACGTACGTCATGAAATTTGATTGTTGACTATTTTTTGAAAATCTGTTGAGAAAGTTCGAGTTTCATTAAAATCCGACAAGAATAAAAAAATATTTTACAAGGATACCCATATGTCTGTATGATATCTCCCTCAATTCTCCCTAGAATTAGAAATTTTTCGAACAAAAGTCGTAAAAAAATAAAAAACGCATGTTTTTCCAATAAAATTCTTCCGGAAATCTTTGCAGAGCATGCGCGCTGGGTAGCTATGGCTACAAATATACGCTTAGAATACGTAATACTTAGTGCTTTTGCACGGCAATAATGGTTACACGAACGTATCTATATTAAAGTTGTACGTGCATTCCATGTCTTGTTAGCAACTGGAGACTTATGAAACTCTCTATGTTTCAAAAAATTTCCAAGGTGTCGTTATTCAGAATTATTCCAAAGTTTGCATAGCCATTGAAGGTCTGTGTTCATATGAGTAAACACATTTTTATTCCAAGTTTAATAATTTTGTTGTTGGTCACATGTAGTGCCTTATTATTATTATTATTATTATTATTATTAGATAGGTTCCCACGTTGCCACCGGAAGTGACGTGGCATGTAAACAAATAAGGAGGCCGGGTCAATGAACTCTGCCGGACTTAAACAAGCCTCTGCCCCTCCCCCTGTCGTAACCTGAACTTGAATGGGTAATACTTGATATAGCCAAATGGTTGTTTACATCATATGGACTTGTTTACATTACGTTTCCGAGATTAACGCAATATGTAAATAAATATGGCAACTATGCTTATTTATCCTCAAATTAAACTCGTTATGGTTATGTGGTATTGTTTACACCACGTGATATTTGTTTATATTACGTTGATGTAAACAATTTTGTAACCTAAATTTGGCTAAGGTAACCAAGTGGTTTTGTTTACATGTCTACCTCATGTTACACGTAAACAAATAAAGCTGCTACGCGTATTTAACATCATCTTAAACTCGTTATGGTCATGTGGCATTGCTTACATCACGTAACATTTGTTTGTATTATGTGGATCAAAATTACCTCTTAACCTAAAGTTGACTGGGTTAAACACGTGGTTTGGATGTATATACGTACTTAATAACGACTTAATATTATTGTCACATGGCATTGTTTGCATCACATGATCGAGAGCAACGCCACATGTAAACAAATATGACTGCTATGCTTATGGAACCTTAACTTAAACCCACCTATTTATAGGTAAAATATCCATTTCTTAATTGTACAATATAGCGCCCAACTTACTAGTTTCAATTTACCAACTTTAAATTTCTGAGGCACCATTGCATCTAACCCGCCAGATTTCAATTTTACTAACCCCGCGCGTCGTCTTTGAGTTAAAACTCAAAATATTGTCAGACCGCCATACTGATTGATCAAAAGGCGACATTTAGTAAAATATCGTTAAATGCAGCTTTTACTATAGCTCGCCATATCGTGTTTCTTGTATAGGTAATTGATTAATCAGGAGAATGTTGGTCTGGAGATAAGACACAGGACTGAAGATCCAAGGATCGTAGGTTCGAATTCCGAGGCTGGTTCGAAAATCGGAGAAGGAAGGTCGTGCCGAGTGGTGAGTTTATCGTGAGTGAAAGTGCAGTGGTTTGTTTACTAACACTGGTGAGTCGAATAGACAATGTGAGACAAAAGTAAAGTAAGATGACTGAACGACAAAACACGCTAGTGTGTGCCTTCGACTTCCAAAGCCTGCGAATGACTGCGTTCGATATACATGAGTGGAGACATGACACAGTGCGCCTACAGGAGACAGAAGTGGGCATGGTGCAAGTAGACGGCCCCAGACGACAGGTTTGTATAAAATTTAGGGACTACCACAGAATGCAAGAAACATTAATTTGAACCAATGGACATGGAGAATTCCGGCATACGAACGGCGTTATCTCGCAGATTCGGATAGAAGCGGCAGGCCTGAGAATAGAGCGCGTAAAAGTAACGAAACTTCCTCCAGAGGTTCCAGACAGAGTAGTACGGATGGGATTGAGCAGATACGGGGAGGTCAAAGAGGTACTGGAGGAAAACTGGTCACGTGCCTATCGCTACCCAGTCGCCAACGGCATCCGAATAGCAGTGGTCAGTCTCAACATAGTCTATCTCATGTAATAATAGCGGGATATCGAACCCTAATATCGTATGAGCGGCAACCCACGACATGTTATGACTACAATGGAACCGAGCACTTATATCAAGACTGTCCACGGCGTAGGAAAACGAGGGAAGAGGTAAACGCTGTTGAGGTTTCGTAATAAAACAACGAATTACGCCATCTTACTTTACTACTCACAGATATAGATACAAAAACTAAGATACATAGACCTTTGGTCAGAGATAAACTCATGGATCATCCACATCCTCCCCACCCTGGTCAACCTCCAGGGGGATGACCAGCTGGATCGGGCGGACCAGAACAGTTCCTTTCGCCCCACGGAGTACAGCCGTTCTCGTGGCCCCGTCTCTCGCCACCTTCAGCTCTTCCACCGGGCCTTCTTCCACATGTGTCGGGGGCGGTGATCCTCTTGGAGGAGGACGATGCCTCCTGTTCAGACCTTCCCTGACCTCCCCTTTGGTTGAGAGATTACATTGAAGGATCTTACCTCCATGAGATATTCCTTCTCCCAACGTCTCCAAAAGTCTTCGGCCATTCTCTTCGTCCTCTGGTGTGTCTTCTTGAGGTTACCCTCCGTTTGTGGCTCTGTTGTGGAGGGCAACGTTGTCAGTTTTGAACCACAGAGGAAATGCGCCGGTGTTAATACATCCTCGGTGTCTTGTGTTATGGGCCTTGAATTCAGGGCGGCTTCGATGCTGACTAGAGTGGTGGCCAACTCTTCGTCCGTGGCCTGTGACTGCCCCAACACTTTCCTTAGGCATTTTTTGTGGTGCCAATGATTCTTTCCCACCATCCTCCCCACCAAGCCGCCCTGGGAAGAATGAATTTCCACGTGATGCCATACTGGGCAATGAGGCGATAGG
>Ga0268261_10004685_pt1 | contig 10281 bp, 6 predicted proteins | sample TergutNc150P1_FD_190353 | JGI IMG/M metagenome (GOLD analysis project Ga0268261, IMG submission 190353) | Nasutitermes corniger P1 segment gut microbial community from laboratory colony in Florida, USA - Nc150 P1 (SPAdes) (version 2) | ecosystem: Host-associated > Arthropoda: Insects > Digestive...
TGGTACTCATTTCTATATATATATATATATATATATATATATATATATATAAAGCAAAGGAATATTTATTTTTATAAAGTGGCGGCCTAAGAATATGTTAAAAGCCGGTTTGTAGAAGGGACATAGTTTTCCTTTATCACATTCAGAATGCACACAAACTATCTCCTCTTCCATTGCAGTCAGTTCCAATACGCAGAACATTTAACATGTCCCTTATCACGTTTCACATAAAGATATGATACAGCACTACTTCAGACAGGACAGTAGTACTTGTTTGTCAAGTACGTCGGTCAATAAAATCCCCAAATACTCTCTGTTGTAGATTTTTCATACATATGTTATCGATACATTTATAAAACGGCAATCAGCAAAAACTTTCAAATTTGTAACACCTTTTTGTTTCCTTTCGCCACTCTAATGAACGAAATAAACATGGCCATTATGTGACACTGATATCAACTGTTAAAATTAAATATTATAGCCTTCAAGTTAAATGCCTGTTAAAATTTCAATTTACACATATACATTTACATACACGTATATGCCATAATACTACATTTAGTAAAAACTTGCAATTTTCGTATCTCTGTTTTATGCGTATGGCCGTTATTTTAGTTTCAGCATGTTAATTATCTTTCATGGTTTTAGTTGAAACTTAATAACAAAGAAAAGCACACAATACAGAAACGTTTTAGAGGAAAGAAATTTTTCTTCTTCAAGTAGACAGCTTTCAATACAAGCAGGCGTACTTATCATTCAGGTGGTTTTTTTATAACAAATCGTATTCTCAAGCTACTTGTTTGAGCTGAGACATCAAAATACTGCTGTGAAATATGATATATTTATTAACTACAATTGGGTTTCCTCCGGTGGCATTGGCAGGTAAAATTGTACACGATTATAAAACAAACTTCATACATGGTAAGAAACCACGCACAAAACAATATAAAACACAGTACACACAAAATATAAAGCAAAACATACAAAGTAAGAAAACAAAAATGTACTAAAAAAAATAAAACAATTATTTAGAACATAACAGAATGTAAAATGTAAGCCAATTGCATTCAGACAAGGAGACAGCAATAAGCCACATACACACTACATAACTATAAGTCCATAATAAAACACATTCCACAAAGACCTTCACTGCACTTCACTTCACGTCACACTACTTCACTTCATATCATTTCATGCCCCATTTTTCACTTCCCAACGATTTCATACGTTTTATCATCACACTTAAAACACTTCATTCACTTCATTTCACTGATAACGTTCCTTGCACTATGTTTAAAAGAATGTGACCTACACACGAAAGTCGCTACCACCCCAATAGGTATATGGTTCCAGAGTTTGATGGTCCTATTTACAAACGAATATTTTCCGATATTTATTTTATTTCCTGATCGGAATTATCTAATGATGATCGTCCCTGCTCATGTAACATGGACCTCGTAACCTGTTCTCTATACCTTTCCATGCCCGTAACCCGGAGTACGCTGTGAAGTGGGGGCAACCGCGCATTATCTTTCTGAGCTGCGCCAAGTTTTCCCAGACCGAATAGCTCGTATAATTTGTAAATTTAACCGCTTCTTTGCACACTGTCTAACGCGTTTGTCTGACCTTCCTCTATGGATCCCAGCAAGCAGACACATATTCAAGAATCGGAAGCACTAGTGACGTGTAGGATAAAAATTTCTTATTACTATTTCCCATGTTTAGAATATGCATAACAAAATGAAGTGCCTTTCAGGCATTTTGTACTGTTTAAATTATGGATTAGCCCAGCTTAAATCACTGCGTATGATTATCATAAATATATGCAACTCCTTGCTTCTGTACTGCTTTACTTTACTTCGGTTTATTTACATCGCAATTTTACAGCCCACTCCCCCAATCTGTCCAGGTCTATCTACAAATTTTCTATGTCGCTGACATTCTTGATTTTCCTATAAATCTTACAGCCTATCATACTGAAATAAATCCAAAGCTTTCAAAACATCTATTATTATCGTTCCTATCTTGGCTTCCTCATCCAGGGAATCAGCTATGCCATGACAAAATGTAACTCTTTGACTTTCGAACGAGTATCTCGGTCTAAATATATTTTGGTCTTTGTATAACCTTTCAATCTTATTCCAAACTTGTCTTAGTTATTCTGCAAATATTCTGAGTTTATCTAAATTTTCTCCATATTAAGAAACAATCCGTCTATACTTGCCACTTACATCCTGAACGTACCATTGTGTAGAAATGTTTAACTGCACCGACAGTTCATGAAAAGGTATGACTTAATTCCGAACGAATTTCTGTTAGTATCAACAACATAAAACAGATTTTAAATTACGCAAGGAGCTATGCAAATTAAAGAAAATCGAATTGCTAAGCTGAATGATAAGGGAAAACACATATATAATTCATCCACGTGTAAGTCCGATATTGAAGCAAGAACTTCATTCTTTCATAAAAGTATTCTTCTTTCTTAGCGGCACAGATTATTACAATTACAGCCCTTGAAAGCGAAAATATCGAACATGATAAATCCAAGTCCCTTCCTCCTGACCCTGAATTTTTACCCTTGTGATGCAGAATAATCTACGTTTGGAGCACACGACACATTATAGCTGTACACGTAGTGTGTGGAACACAAAGGCCGAGTAACAAGTGTAGCTTCTATATTCAGAGACGTACGACAATAGTTTAATCCCTTGCAATTTTTAGTGTTGGGCGAGATCATGAAGAGACTTTGATGGTGAAAATTATGACGTAATTTAGAGTGAAACCAGAGTGATGTCCCTTCTTTGCGTGGAATTCTCAGAACTGCAGTGAATAACCTCTGTTAGACTGGGTGAACTGTGATACAGCTTGGAGCAAATGTGGTTCCTGAGATCATATTTCTTTCGTGTGTACAAATTCCAGTATATCTAAACCTGAAACAGAACCGGTATGGGAAGCGGGACGCAAGCCGTTTTCAGGCTCATTCACATGCTTGTTTCTCACAAAACTTAGCTACTCTAAGTTTTCAGCGCGCAAAAATGATCTTATATATATATATATATATATATATATATATTGTTGTTTTGTTAGATACCGTGTTTTACACATCATTATCAATGTCAGCCCTACGTATGACTTGGCCTTGTCTCTAATCACATGCCATCCAAGTCTAGCCTTAGTCTTTATCTTCCAAATTCAAACATCCTCTTTGCTCAGTTCGTGATTCATAACATTACACCGTCTGACATTAAGCCCTCTTACTCTTTCTTTCCCTTCTGGATTAAATGCATAATACTGTTTGCATTTTATTGTCATTTATTGTAAAATTTGAACTGATCACTTAAGCCTGGCTGTTTTCATCACTATTGTAATAATGGATCGATAAAGATTTCATACTCCTTTCCATTATATTTCATTCTCAATAATTTACCATGTCTATTTTAACAGATATTTTTCTCGAAACTTTGAACTGTTCTTCTGATGTTACTTCCGAGATTGAGGTGGGGTGAAAACTGAAAATTATTTGATTTTAGATAGTACGCACGTAAATAAAAGTAACCAAAATTTAAAGTGAATAATTACTGTAAATAAAATTCTAAATAGGACATAAAAACAAATTTGACTGCCCGTACACAGAGTTAATGTTACATTCACTGTAGGTGCAGTCGAACATGCAGTCTCTCCATTGACATATTGCGACTTACTGGCTGATAGACACCGAAAAATGTCGACACGGATAATTAAGGTCAAAAATTACAACAACAATCACGCCTGACATGAGAAATAAAAATATAAACCAAGAACCAAGATCTTTTTTGGGTAAGTTTCAATTGGCTTCAAGAATACGAGGCATAATTGGCGCTAACTTTGATAGACAAAATTACCCTCAAAAGAAGTCTGGTTTGCATTGAACAATTCTGAAATTATTATATATTTTTTACACCATGTCAATTCAGTACATGTTCTACAGACTGGTGTATGGGAAAATATAAGAATTACACTGTGAATCGAATATATTTTGGAACCAAACGTTGCAGAAAAAAATTTGTTTCTAATTCGATCAAACGTCCCTGTGTTGTCAGAGACATAACATACCTCGAAAAATTACATCCACCGTACAATCCACTCAATTTACTGCGATGGGGAGTAAAAGTGTAAAAATGCTCTCAACTCATTTCAAATGCACCCGTGTAGTTAACTGCAGTTTCATAGATGGTAGTCCGGCAGGATGGACAGTCAGTGCCGCGGCAGTTTGGTACGTCGGATAGTCATACTGCAGTTCGACGGATAGCCATATTGCTGGTAGTCCGGCGCGATGAACTTTCATAGTGCTGGTAGTTAGGCGCGATGGAAAATCACATTATATATTGTAGGACAACATTACAGCTCACACGACCAATCCATCCTTGCAAACACTGATATAAAGGAAGTCTATTTGGCAAGGCACAAACGCCACTGGTCTCAACATTACCCACATAAAGCAGCGTCATTTTCCCTTGTGATGCACATTTCATGACAAAGCTAACATCAAGAATAGGCGATTAAATTCGAACATTTAAACAGATGATTTTCGTCGATTATACTGCAACAGGGTGACAATGGAGGAACTTCCGAGCGAGCTGACTGACGTACTTTGAACATACCTGTATCTGTGACTGAAGGAAACAATAGTCAATATATACCGCGTATTGTCGATATAGGATATGCTGGATTTCGCGTGCGAAAATTACACTGCTAGCAAAGCGACAGGCAATAAAAAAACCCACACAAAATAAAGCTGCGTAATCTTATTATGTGTAATTGCTCATTTTGTCAATAATTTTGTTAAGACCTTCTAGTGCTGCCATGTGCGTTTTAAACTGTGCCAACTTTTTTACAGAACTGGGGAGATTATGCAGATATGACTCAAGGTGTGGTGTTTTATTTATTATTCTCCAGTGACGTGCTACTGATCTGCTGGTTTGGAACTCACCTGACACAATATGTAAGGAAAAATGTATTTTTGTTATACTTATTTACTTTGTTAGACAATCATATCCATAATATAAAGGAACCCTAAAACAAATTAAGGAATAATACCCCGATGTGAGCAGTCAATATTTTCTGCAGTAGATTCTATTTGGTACAAATTAAAACAGGGTTTATGTATTTCACGAAATCCTATGTGTTAATCCTACACAATATTCAAGTTCCTTACAATTTCCTGGCTAACAAGACCTCGTTTTGAACGGGTTTCATAACATTTGGCCAAAAATAAAAAAGTCTTTTAAACAATTTCGTCAAGGAGAATATAGACATAAAATTTTACTTCAAACGATTAAAAAGGAATTTAATTTCGATTGTGTTTAAAAATCTGAGGCTACATTTGCAATTATAATTCTAATTTCGAATCCACTAATTATAAAACTAGAAACACTCTTAACTTTTTTTTTTGTCTCATTCGAAAAAATTGTGAGGGTAATATATCTTTAGATTCCTAAATATGTTGGATCAAAAGCTAATGGCGGTGGATGCCTAAAAATAAATTTTTCGTTCCTATCTCTCAAAAACTACAGACATAAAAAAGTCACACAAAGGAGGTAGGCTTGCGTCAGCACAAAACAACATGAGATAACCGGATGTCAGTTTCCCAAACCAACACAATTCACAGCAACACCACACTGTTTGTCAGCACAACACAAAAGCGAATGCTAAATGGAAGGGAGGTTCATAAATGTCTGACATATCGTAAGCCTCTTTGTGTACCCCGCTGTGTTTAAGAATATCGAAATCATAATGCATTTTATGTGAAGGCTAGTAAAATTCAAACTCTTTCGGTGACTTAAATTTCTGAAATTTCAAGTTCATATTTTGACCATAAAAATTGTACAACCCTGGAGTTAAAAGTAATCTTAGAGAGTGAAACACACAATAATATTCACATTATCCGTGGCAGCAACTTCAAATCCTAAAAGCATTATAAGCCAGGTTTTTAATTTGGGGGGAAAATGTCACGTCTTTAACAAAACGAATGCGTTTTTAGCAACGAAAATATAGATAAATAAAGTTTTGCCTTATAGCGAGCTAGAATATAATAAAATGTGTATTTAAATATATAGGCGGAATTTTACGCACAGGATAGACGTAATTTCATAACCTAAAAAAATGAGAATACAATGGTACTAAAACAAGAAAAATATCACTTTTATTACCATAACTTTTTCAATATTTTACTAAATTCTCTTTATACAATACTACATTTTTTACCAATTTCTCTTATATTTTTGGGTGTGTTATACAACATTCTCATGAAGAACTTCGAATATTTACTCAAACTGCAATGTTTTAAAACTTTTGCTGTAAAAGATGTTAAAAAAACATAAAATATAGGTATATTTTAATACTTTGTAAGCATATATTTTTATAACACGTATATTGTAAAAAATTTTAAAAAGCTAACAATTTTCAGGAAGTACACAATGTTACCCTGAGGATGGTGTAGACCACACCGAAAAATGTAAGAGAAATTTGGTTAAATAACTATATGTAGCAATACCAGAATGCACGGAATGGAAAATTTTACTATCACTAATGTATGTTCATTCAATTATCAATCACACACAATAAGTTAATTGTAAATGTTTTTTGGCGCCTAATTTCAGCTGTAAGTTCCAGAAGTCGTCAGGCAACAACAAAGAAATATAAAATTGATAATTATTTCACTAGAATTTTTATCTCTCTTTCGTATTAAATGATTCATTGTAAATATATATATATATATATATATATATATATATATATATATATATATAAAGAAAACCTAGACAAGAAGCCTAAGCAAAATATTAAATAGTGTAACTCTATAGAAGGTATTTAAAACGTTTACCAAATAAAAGTAGTTCATTTTTACTACAAAATTACACAGTTTCTAACATTTTGCTGACGCTTCCCTGTACACACAGACTGTACATGTTTGATGTATATTGACAATGTAGAGTTTAACTTAAATTTGAAAATATCCGTCCTAATGATATACAAAGTTTACACTCTCTTGGTTTTTGTGAATTACCTAAGGCGTGGAAGGAGTCGATTATTGTACCTATTTATAAGAAGGAAGATAAAAAATTGTAGTAATTACAGAAGCAAAACACTTTCGTCAACTACATACAAAATTTTATCCAGCATCCTGCTCTCAAGGTTAATTCCATATGTAGAAAAAGTTATTCGGGATCATCATTGTGGATTTTGACGCAACAGGTCAACTACTGATCATACGTACCGTATATTCAGCATTCGTAATATACTTGTGAAGAAATTGAAATGAAATAAAGCACTGCATCAGAAATTTACTTAGAGAAAGCTTATGTTTCAGTTAAAAGGGAGGTATTGTAAAATATTCTCATTGAGTTTCGTATTCCAATGAAAATGGCAAGGCTATTACATATGTGTCCGAATGGAACCTATAGCACAGTCCGGATGGTAGACTGGTATCGCGGTTACGGGGCCGTAAGCTAGCAGGCCCTTTGTGCACCGCCTTTAGTTCCGCCCGTCAACCCCAGAGGCGCTCCACGTCAAGCGACATGAGAGCCCTCCGGTAGCGAGGAGCGGAAATGGGCGAGAAATGGCCGACAAATTTCGCCTGAAAAACCCGACTTCCACGTAGTTTTCATGGGGCAGACGGCTTTACTTTCCTTCCGAAGGAAGGCGTGCAAAGGATTTTTTCGCCCGAAAAAATCCGACGGCTTCGGCCGGGTTTGAACCGGCGATCTTGGGTACCAGAGGCCAGAACGCTAACCACTAGACCACCGAAGCCGCGGCACAATCCGGATAGGCAAATATTTGCTTGATATTATGTTTCGTGTAAAGAATAATTTGACACAATGAGACTATTTACCACTGTTGCTTTAAACTTTGATTTACAGTATGACATTAGGAGGGTTCAGGTAGATCAGGATGGCTAAAAATTTAATGGTACATATCAGCTTCTGGTTTACGCTGACGATGTTAATACACTGGGCGAAAAAGTAGATAATATAAAGAAGATTACAGAAGCTTTAGTTGCTAGTAATGAGATTTGATGAGAAGAAGAAAATGCTGATAAAACTACGTACCTCGTACATGGTCAGATGAAGGACGAAATCACAATATAATAAATGATAATCTTTCCTCTGCAAGAGCGGAAGAGTTTAATTTATTGGGGAAAACCCTAAAGGATTAAATTGTATTCAAGATAAAATAAAAACGTGTAAACCTTGGTAGCTCATATTGAGGAAGGGACGTAAGCTGAAGGTTTTTGAGAATAGTGATTTGGGGAGAATATTTGGGCTTACGTGGAACGAGGTAACAGGGGTATGGAGAAAACTACATAATGAGAAGCTTAATGATCTGTAAACCTCACCAAATATTATCCTGGTAATAAAAACGAGAATAATAAGTTTGACGAGGCAGTTAGCATGTTATGGGGAAAATAGAGGTGCATACAAAGATTTGGTGAGGAAATTTGAGGGAAAGAGACCACATGAGAAACCCAGGAGTATATGCGAGGATAATATTCAGATGGAACTTCACAAAATTCGATGAGGGACATCGAATTGAATGATATGGCTTAGGGTACAGACAGGTGGCTGGTCATTGTAAACGCGGTAATAAACAATCGCATTCCATAAAGTGAGGAGATTTCCTTCACTAACAAAAAACTGTAAGCTCCTCAAGAAGGAATTTGCTCCACTGAATAAGTTAGTAAGTAAGTAAGTAAATATGTGTAGCGACCTAACGATGGTTCGACCTGAGCTGAAACTATTCTCCAGCAATACGTTACGAAGTTTCTTTTGCATGTGACGGATGACTGAATAAAAACATAAAATTGTGATCTGATACACCAACAGCGATAGTCTAAATCACAACTAACTTTCTTTGAAAGCATCAAAGATCAAAAGAAAATTCCTACAAGTAGCGAAGCATGGCTCGAATGGTGAAATGTTTCAGGCGGAGAGTGTGAGAGACGCGGCATTCGGGTGCGACTGGGTGGGAACTCCTATCCCATTTCAGCGATGTCTGATGTTCATCATTGCTACAGCTAACAAGGAGTTCCAACTGACAGCTGGAAAGTTCGTCCCAGTATCAAATGTGACCACGAAGAATGTAAGTATTTAACACTGAGATTAATTAACAGCATAAGTCAGGATTAACGTATTTTTATATAATTCTATACATGGTGGAAACGAAATAATCTCGACGATATTGTATAACAGCAGCTACAAGTCCCTGAATGGCACTTAAAACGTCTGAGAGGCACGAACCTCTCTGATGTCATGAAGTAAGTTCAATATACAATTCGCCAGAAATGTTTACTTAACACTTCCTAACAATGGATCTTTCACCATCTTACAGTAAAGTTAAGCTGCATTTTCTGCCTTCCTTTTACGCTGTCACTAACTGCACAGATCACAACGACGTGCACTATAACTAGAGCCATGTAAACGAATAAACTATCGAACTTATCAGTTTTCCACATTTGTTGTTGAGGCAATCAACCTTAGGACCGAAGTGCCCTCCCTGTACAAACACGATTCTTTACAAATAATACCGGAACTTGAATGTTTTAAAGAAAAACTCCCGTTGACATTTCATTTTCACAATACAGTCCTTCCATACAAGAGCGCAAGAATGCATTTTAAGTAGGGTGAAGTACTAACCTGGTGTTTGTGTCAAATTACAGCGTTGGAAGATATAATCCAATGTTTTGCTTTTGCTGGATACTAAAAGCAAACTGAAGATGAACATATCACAGATTGGTAAAAAGTGCGTAACTCAGAACTCGGGTTCGTGGCGACATGAAGAAGTTTTAGGGAACTTCCTCCGAAACCCACAAATTGCAGGCTAGTCACAAATTACGTTGAGTGCAATTCGAGAGCACTAAACTTCCTTTGATTAGTGGAAATTTTATTGCCACGCCCGCAGTTCAACAGTTGCGCTCGGAGTGGCAGGTGGAGAAATTAGTCACGTGACTTCTCTCAAAGGCTACATACAGGTTTCTGTTGTGTCCAAATAGCACTGGACGCTTGAATCACGTAAGCAAGCAGCAAAAAAGAGTGTTCAGTTGTGGGCATCAACAACATAATTATTATGCTTGCCTGTAGCACAAAAGGTTTGTTGATTCAAGCGGTGTAATAAAGGTGTAGGCCTAACAAGTTCAAGGGGTTTTAGGCTGATAAGGCGTCCAGATGTCAATACAGTTGGTAGATGACAGTTGTAGGTTTTTCAGCCCTACGAGCCGGCTGTCTTTACCCCCCCCCCCCCCCC
>Ga0268261_10004686_pt1 | contig 10281 bp, 5 predicted proteins | sample TergutNc150P1_FD_190353 | JGI IMG/M metagenome (GOLD analysis project Ga0268261, IMG submission 190353) | Nasutitermes corniger P1 segment gut microbial community from laboratory colony in Florida, USA - Nc150 P1 (SPAdes) (version 2) | ecosystem: Host-associated > Arthropoda: Insects > Digestive...
TATAACATTAGTCGCCTAAGGGTTAATAATTTAACCCTTATCCTGCTAACGTAGAGAAAATGGTGAGCTCCTAATAATGCCAGCAAATAGCAGATGGGATTTAATTCGGCGTCTAAGGGTTAACAAACCATGAAACACCACGCTAAAGGCACGGTTACACTACAGCTATAAAATCGCGTGACTGCTGCACATGGTGGCTGCAGTAACCTGTGCCTTCACTGCAATGACTGTTTTTTTGGCCAGGCAACCTGAGTCCAACAAAGCAGCACGGCGTATTCTTGAGACAAACACATTTAGTTTTCATTCCATCAACTGTAAAAGCTTGCTTGTGATAAGGAAATAAATTTGGTAGAGTCTGCATCATATAACAAATGTTTTAAAGATACAGTTATCGCAATTCACAAAGAAAATCCAACAAGATGCAACAGTGTATCAACATTTTTTATTGCATATTTATACGAAGCTCAACATGTTTCGGGCGACACACCGCCCATCATCAGGCACCTAAAACTACACTAGCAACCTCTGGTTTTGCACGAGTGGAGGGTTGTTGGACGCTGATTGCGTCCAGCAACTACATGTCCAACAACCCTCCATGTGTGCAAAACCAGAGGCTGCTAGTGCAGTTTTAGGCACCTGATGATGGGCAGTGTGTTGCCCGAAACAAGTTGAGCTTCATATAAATATGAAATAAAAAATTGTGATACACTGTTGCATCTTGTGTGGAGTTTCTTTGTGAATTATACTATGATGCACGGATCCACGAACATCAGTTATCGCAATTTCAACCAACGAATGCACACAATTTTATTATATCACAACACACTAGTTCCTGCGTGTTTCGGGTCTCACTAGCCAGTGAGGCCCGAAACATGTAGGAGCTGCCGTTAAATTTTCCATCATGTCAAATGGCTATAAACAAATGTCCAAACATATATTGTAGAACAGTTTCAACAATATGTGTTTGGACAACAGTTTGCAGCCATCTGACATGTCAGAAATTTAACAGTTAAGATGGCACTCCCTGAGAATGGCGCCAACCAGCACCAACAAGCGCCAAAATACATCAGAGTATTAGTTAAACAGCGTAACTCGGTGTATGAAAGGTGGTGCATTAAACGTTGGTTTGACGAAGACAAATAAGAACACCAGTGACACTTAACAGACAATCTTCTTTTAAGAATGTCACTTAATGATGCAGTCAGCTGCTAAAATTATATATTATCAGGAATACAAGAATAAATATGGTGCACTGGTTGAATGGCACTGAAAGAACAAAACCAAAATACATGGAGAAAAACCTGTACCAGTGCCACTGTGTCCACCACAAATCATATGTGGACTGGCCTACAACTGAACCTGGGTCTCTGAGGTGACAGGCTGGTTGAAAACTACCTGAGACATGGCATGGCCAAACTTACTATTGTATGGTAACAGTTCTTTGAAAATAAGTTACAGCAACATTCTGTAGAAAGTGAAATAGTAACATATCAGCTATGTGTATCTTCTTAAGCTTCTATTCTGATGATGATAAATGATGAAACATTGGAATTAAACACATGTAATTAGAAACTGGATGGTTCATTAATAAACAGTTGGCTGTTTATGGTACAACTGGTTGAAACAAGACAGTGATCAAGATCATAGTGATGTGACAGGCACATGTCATGAATGCCATCCAGAGCATACAAGCACAAATGGAACTCTGAGATTTTCCCAACCACAACACTCGTACTTAAACACATAGAGGGACTTTTGAATCACAATGTACTTATACGATATATTATACAAAATATTGTTTGAAGTCAACAAAAATTATTACACATACAGCTGAGGTCATATAAGAGTGGCTGCACTGTATTGCAGCAGTTGACAACCGAGGCCTAATGTGTTTGCCAGTGCAGTCACTATGTGCAGCAGTCACTAGCAGAAATGTTCCGCAAGAACTGATGATCATTTCCATCAAAATGTAGGTGTTCATGAATTTCTTATAGGCTATAAATCTATTCACATCCATTCATTGCCAAGCATATTCTTTGTCTCATACTTTACCTTCCCAAACATATAAAAGCTTAGCTGAGGACCATAAGATTCTTAGAGACTATCGGTTCAATACCGTATTGGGACCCACATTCCACTGTTTTCGTCCCTTCTGTAGTAGTGTGGCCGATTATCTCGAAACACTGTCACAGCTGGGAAAGGATGGTCTTGGATGTACTTCAGTGTTGCCCGAACCTATATTAAGGACAGAGGGAAGTTATAACTGACTATTTATATCAGCTGCAAAGCCTTGCCTTGTAACTTACGTGGTTAATCTGTCATTTTCATGCAATAATCAACGATAATTTGAGGAATCAGTCCTTCTGGGATGTGACACTGTGTCAATCAGTGAGCAATGCAAAACAATTCAAAGGAAGGTACTGCCTTCATCTTTACGGGTCAAACACTCAAAGAAGAACAGCAAGTAATAATTTGACTTTTTCTCACTTTGGAGGACCTTTATGTAATGAATCCAAACTCACAAGAATGTAAAATTTTAAATGTTACTATCACATTCATAGCATAATTCAATGTGGACCTAAATACAGTTTATGAAACCCACTGTTGCATCATCTGACAATGTGGTAATTTGATAATATGCTTCAGTTTTTCCAGTATAAACCTATATAGCCATAACAAGTGGACAAGGATAGCGCAGTTGGTACAGTGACTCAATACAGGCTGGACAGCCCGGGGATCTAATCCTGGTAGGGGTGAGATTTTTCTGCACCTGTCCAGACCAAGCCTGGGCCCCACCCAGCCTCCTACACAAGGGGTATGGGGTCATTCCCAGGCATAAGATGGTGGGGGCATGGTGTTAACCATCCACCCCATCTAGCACTGGGATTAAAGAATGAGTAGAGTTATACCACTATTCCCTCTCTGTGCCTTCATGGAAAATTACAGAGTGAAGTTCACCGTTTTACAGGCATGATAAAACATATTCACTACACTTCCAAGTTACAGCCAACAAGAAGCAACGTGTCTTGATTTATTTATTTCTAAAGACGCTCTACATGTTTCAGGCGGTTCCTCTGCCCATCATCAGGAGCACACAACTGTACAAACAGTTTCAGGTACTGTCAACCAATACTGTTGCTGGCTGCTACCATGAATGAGTAGCACCTAGCAACAGTATTGGTTGACAATACCTGAAGCTGTTTGTACAGTTGTGTACTCCTGATGACGGGCAGAGGAACCACCTGAAACATGTAGAGCGTCTTTAGAAATAAATGAATCAAGCAACGTTGCATCTTGTTGGCCGTAACGTGGAATTATATTATGATGCACGGATATATGAATGTCAAATATATCCACTACACCTTCATCATGAATTCTTTAGTGCCATTCTCCAAAGATACAGATGCGAAAAGACACTACTCAATCCTCAAATGTGAAACAAATCTAGTCTGGGTCATGGCTGGATGTCTGAACCTCATGAGCTTATTCTAGAGGGCATTCCCACCCAGAAAGGTCACATAACATAGATCTCATTAATTAGCCATTTTCTTTTACCACCAGAGGGTTATGAACTGTAACAGCAACCAACACAATGAATTCAGCGATCAGTGCTGCCACACAATTGTCATCTACCTAATTCATATTGACAATTTAAAGCATTCAAAAACTGCACGTGTACACCTGTACATCTGCATGTAAATTCAGCCTTGCAGAATAGACACAAAATCATTCTCTGCCTTGCACTAAACAAAAGAGAATTCAAGAATACTCTTACAACATAAATTTTAGATGGCTTAATTTTTGTAAATGCTGGACATGGGAAAATAGTCAAATAACTTAAATATGATAAACCAGACACCTTACACTAACCTGCTACCTCCATATTCAGGGCACTGACCCAAATCATAGCCATTACATTACACCCCAAAACACAGTACACGTCACAGAACCTCATATTTCAACTCTCTGAACTCCGTTTGTGACAAGGCAACACACACAAAATTCACTGTGTGCAAGTGTCTTGTACTTTGAAAACCACCACATTCAAAATGAAATGGATGTCTTTATAATCCATGCTTGAAAGTGCTGTAATTTAAAAACATGTTCGAACACATTAGTACACTAACTCTGCAGCTATATTTGTGTCTTCTTGTAATGCTGAGGTTTTCTGACAATACCTGCATGACGAAATGAGGCGGCTCTACTTCTGGCGATGTTGACAAGTGCTGCAGAATGAACTCATCAGACTGTTCAAGCCAAAGGTCGACACCCCGCAGAGGATCATAGTTAAATGGACCAATTCGTAACAATCCCAGCTGACAATCATACACATCCAACACCTAATAAAAATTACAAAATTAATATTTACAATGATATACAACTTTGGAGTAAAAAGGTAAAGTAACCCCGTTACAGGTCCGGTTGTGGCCCAGAGGGGGTAGAGGTATAGCTCTACTCTTCCAAGACCTCAGCGCTAGAAGGGGATGAGTGGTCAGCAGCACGCCCCGGCCACACTTTACCTCCGGGAAAGACCCGGTACCCATTGTCCAGAAGGCTGGGTGGGCCCCAGGGCCAGTCTGGACAGGCGGAAAATCTCACCCCTACCGGGATTCGATCCCCGGACCGTCCAGCCTGTAGTCAGTCACTATACCGACTGAGCTACCTGGCCCACCACAATTTTGGAGTATGGTAACAGACTATGTGAAACATAATAAATAATAAACAAAGATTTCCTGAATTTCAGTACTAAATAATGCAACTAATACTAGTACAAACTCAAGCAAAACATTGTACTTAGTCCTAATGTAAGAATCAACCAGTCGATGTCTTGTGTTTCTATTATGACATGTGGCATGACCATATAAACTTAATGTACGTTAAGTTCACTAACAGGTCAGCAAAATCAGTTCATGGCTGGCTGGACTTTTGTTGCATAGGACTGCTTCTCTCTTCTGCGAAAACTGAAATGATAACTAATAGCAAGAAGGAGCAACAGAGCTCACTCATTATCACCTGCTGTCCACCTGTAAGGTGTCGTGCACTACGCAGTGCCTGGTCAGGGCCCTTGTCTGGAAATGTTGCTGGGAACAGTTCTCCCGTTTTAACATTCACACCTGATAACAAAAAAACAGCATTATATAAACACTATACTTAAGATACTGGATAGAATATTTGGTCTGTGAAGGAAGGAGTCAGAGGAAGCTGAAGAAAACTGTGCAATGAGAAGTTCCACAATTTTTAAGCTTCATCAGAATAATATTAAAAAGTTCAAATTGCAGATGATGAGACTGGTAGTGCCTAAGCACTGATGAGGAAAATGACACATGCAAAAAATGTTTAAGTTGGAAACCCTGAAGCAAATAGACCCAGGCACTGATAAGAAGATAACATTAAAATCTGTACAATAAGAACCAACAGGATGCACTATTTACTTTCAATTTATTTCAATAATTAACCCCTACATGTTTCGAGCGGCAAGCCTGCTCGAAACATATAGAGGTTAATTACTGTAATAAATTGAAAGTAAATAGTGCATCCTGTTGGATCTTATTGTACAGATATATCATGATGCACAGTCAATAAAACATTAAAAAAATGATATTAAAAGATACCAAAGATAAACTGGATGCAGTAATGTGAACTGGTGCAAATGGCTCAGGACAACTGTGGGTTCTTGCAACATAAAAATGAACCTTCAGGTTACATAAAAGGCAGTAAATTTGACCAGCTGAGCATGCATTTCTCAAGGACTGTCCTACATGCAGTACAGGTAAAAGAACTTTTGCCGTAACCTTCAAAATTAATCCAAATAACTAAACTGCATTACATCATACACATCCTTACCAAGTGATGACCAACAAGCAGATATGAACATTCAAAAGCTTATCAACATTTTCATCTGAGAATGCTCCAGCCTTCTGCACCTCACAACCTCCATGATTTTCTAGAGCTCTGTGGTTTTCAAGGTGACAGTTATTAAGAAAATATTCTTTTTAGATCTAGCAATATGAGTTGTGGAATAAATGTTCAATGTTTTGTACAAATATCCTGCTGTAATCACCACAGTAACACCATGCATGCAACCCCATCTTAACCTAATGTACAGGAACATTAATTCATGAAGCCATGAAAACCAGATGAAAAAATTCCAAGACAATAAAGCAGCGCCCCCAACAAAATTCTATCCCTTTCAAGTCAGTCCATTTTTTCCTCCTTACGCAGAAGTATCTACACTTACATACTACAACTGCCCCAGTCTGTGGCAGGCATCTTGAGATACACACAAGCGCGCGCGCACGAACGCACGCACACTCTTCAAATCTACCCTGACTGTAAAATAAGTTCCTGTAAACTGAAGTGCACCTTACATCTCTCTAAAGACATTAACCGCCTTGCCAAGAAATGCTCGCAAGAGCCAATAACAGACAACATTGGTAGGCTTATAACTGATATATTTTATTCTCTTCACACACACACACACACACACACACACACACACGCGCACACTCTCTCTCTCCCCCTTCAAATCTACCCTGACTGTAAAATAAGTTCCTTCCAAACTGCAGTGCACCTTCCATCTCTCTAAAGATATTAACTGCCTTTCCATGACATGCTCGCAAGAGCCAATAACAGAGAACATTTGTATATCATAAAACAAAGACTTTTCTCTTTTCCTGAATATTATTCAGTCCTGTGCGTTACTGCTATTACACAATTAAACATCTCTTCATATGCAAAATAGACTAATTCTGTCATCTGCAAGACAGAGTCTGAAGGAACACACAGCCAGTCCTTTGTTTCCTAATGTGGTTATATTCCTGAAAATTGCAACCTGAAATCCAACAACACACAACAGAGTACTCTAATGCATAAGAATTAATTAAATAAACATTAACTAAACTACCCCAAAAACAGGGATATTCTGTGTCTGGGCAACATTCATAAAATTTTTAGCCAAATTGGAAGCCAATCAGTATAGTTCAGTACAACATTAAGTGAGGACTGCCTGCCTGTAACTTAACTGCCATTCAAGTGTAGGTGATGAACAATAAAAAGCAGCACTGTTTTCTGTCCAACTCACCGATTCCATAGAGTATTGGCCAATGGATGCCTCCACGTATTGTAGTGTTGACTTCTCCCACACACGCAAGTGTCAAATCAATCTCCACTAACTGTTTGTGGAAAGCATCTGTAAGAGTGACAAAACCTGACTGAAAGAGTGGTCTATCAAGGTACTGCATAATTCATAGATGCTGTTACAAACATAAAACAAGCACTTCTTGTCCAGTCTGCTTCTGACAGCCCATTTTCTACATTCAAGTAATTTTTTGTGAATGAATTTGTCATTTACTACAGTCAGCTAAAAAGTCTTACTGAGGGGTGGAAGGCATTTGGTAGTCCCAGTTACTGACAGTATTATTTTGAAGTTACACACACCATGCAATGATAACTCTTATCTAACTTATCTAACCAACCCTCTAATGCACAATTCTATAAGCTCAGTATCTCTTACTGATTAGCCACTCCAATGCATTTCAACACACAAGGCGTCATCCTCAGGAAGTCCACCATATAACACTTCAATCTTCCAGCAAGCCAAATGGATACAAACACAGTCCAGTCACTTAGGAAGAATACAGCTTTGCACCAAAGCACAGTTTCCAAATAATTCTTGAGAGTCACTTGATGGTAGATGGCTTAAAGCTGCAGTCAATAATATATTTCACTAGAATGTAGCATAAACACATGCCCAATCATGTGGGTAAAGATGTGGTTTTCTACTGATGTGTGTATGTGGAGTGGCTAATCGGTAAGTGTAACTTAGGGTACAGAATTGTGCATTAGAGGGTTGGTTGGATAAAACAGATAATGACAGCATTGTTAAAAAAACCATATATGACATAAAAGTATTCCATTGTAAATCTATTTACACAATAATAAGTCACAACTAGCACAAGCTCCAAATATATCAGAAAGTCCCGGATTCTTTCGCTCCTTACAGTTTCGTGGTTTCATGGCCACAGCCCTTAGGTCCAGCCCAATGTCCTCCAAGACACTAACAGAACTGTAACAATGGGAACGCTATCTGCTAGTAAACAAGGGACCCAGAGATGGACGTTCTGTGAGGTCACTTCTAAATCAATGGTCCGTTAATGTCAATTACCTGCACTTATTGCAGAAAAAATTTTACAACTGTCAACTGTATATTAAAACACTGAACACTGGAACAAATCAGATGGCTCAGCTGCTAATCCATTGTTCCACAGCAGCTGAACAAACCATGGCATTCAATGTGACAAACAGAAGCCCTATACAATAGCCTCTCCACGCTACAACAGAAGCCACTGAAACAGCCAAACATCCACACAACTTCAAGTAAGACAATGGATACAAAAATCTTTCGCATTTCTTTATCCAAAGAAATTTCTTCTTAATTACATCTCTCAACCCTACAATCAGCACTTTGCTTCCACCATCAGACCTATACGTTGGGACAAATTATACTTTCATCTGAGTTGCTAAAAAAAAGACAGTGACGGTGACACTGGAACAACTTCAACAAACAATACAGCTGAAGCCTGGAAGCTGAAATTATACATTAGAAACTGTCTACAGTGTAGAATTCAGGGTCACGACACTGTGGGGTCTGGTAGGGGGACGCTAAGGGTAACTTTAAGATAGAAGCAGTATGTTCCTCCGGAACACTTTATCCACCTAACCCCTACATGGTATTTTAACAGAAAAATTTTCACTGCTTTAAAAATATCACATCCAACAGAAATTGTTCAGTTATGAAACCCTGAAGAGAAACACAAATTTAAAAAAAGAAACAGCCTCAATAAATATTTATAGTTTTTCTCTAACACAATTTCATTTCACACTGTGAACTGAAATTTGATAGTAAAAGGACTGATTTTCTTATACAGGACATCCTGCTCTGTTGTTGAGACCTTCAAAGCAATCAGTCATAAATCTGTCAAACACAACAATATTTATTCCAATATATATCCAACAAGAGGCAACTTTACACAGTTTATTTTATCTGGAAACTGCTCTAAATGTTTCGGGTGGTGCCATCACCCATCATCAAAAGCGCAAACAACTGTATTTACAGCATCTGGTATTTGTCACACTGTAATGGATAGAATTAAATTTACTGATAAAGTGTATATAAAGATTAGATTAAAATTACAATTGTTGTTGATAATGTATTGCTGCAGAAAATGCAATGTGTGCAGCAATACATTATCAACAACAATTGTAATTTTAATCTGATCTTTATATACACTTTACCAGTAAATTTAACTCTATCCATTACAGTGTGACAAATACCAGATGCTGTAGATACAGTTGTTTGCACTCCTGATGATGGGTGGAGGTACCACCCAAAACATGTAGAGCAGTTTCCAGATAAAATAAGCCATGTAAAGTTGCATCTTGTTGGATATATACTGGAATATTCTTATGATGCATGGACCCATGAACGTTAAGCACAACCACATTTATGTTTACTTAAGCATGACCACACGTTTCGGTCTGCACAGACTATCATCAGGCCACTATTACAAAACTTTCAAAATAAGACAAAATGTAGTGCAATTGTCATTCACACTATGGAATCCCATATGTGTTGGACAGTGATGTCACCATGTACAAAACGTGTGAAGAAGTCTGTACTGGAGCAATGAGAAAATTAAAAAAAGAATGACAGCAATAAAGAATGAAGAGTGGGGGGGGGACTGAAAATTCTTAATGTTCTGTAATAGTGTAGTGCACACATGTACAATGAAACACAAACCTGTGGTTAAGAAAGCTGCACAAACTGCATATTTGAACTGTGGCAAGTGACCAACTTGATGCACAATTTCTTCTGTAATAAGTTTATTTGAATCCTCTGCATGTTTCGAGCAACTCTGTGCTCATCCTCAGGAGGACAATTGTATTAATACAACTTCTGGTATAATCACTCTGTGTTAGTGGCCATCCGGTAAGCATACCGGACGGCCACTAACACAGAGTGATTATACCAGAAGTTGTATTAACCCTTTAAACCCCGAATTAAATCCCATCTGCTATTTGCTGGCATTATTAGGAGCTCACAATTTTCCCCATGTTAGCAGGATAAGGGTTAAATTATTAACCTTTAGGCTACTGATGTCATATATATATGGAGCACCCATTCTTGATGTTTCTAGATCACACACAACGACGCAGCACAGTCGGTAGGACTCCACTGGACGAGTGATCAGCTCGTCGCAGAGACCTCTACCTGACAACACA
>Ga0268261_10004687_pt1 | contig 10280 bp, 8 predicted proteins | sample TergutNc150P1_FD_190353 | JGI IMG/M metagenome (GOLD analysis project Ga0268261, IMG submission 190353) | Nasutitermes corniger P1 segment gut microbial community from laboratory colony in Florida, USA - Nc150 P1 (SPAdes) (version 2) | ecosystem: Host-associated > Arthropoda: Insects > Digestive...
GTTGTCAGGTAGAGGTCTCTGCGACGAGCTGATCACTCGTCCAGAGGAGTCCTACCGACTGTGCTGCGTCGTTGTGTGTGATCTAGAAACATCAAGAATGGGTGCTCCATATATATATGACATTAGTGGCCTAAGGGTTAATAATTTAACCCTTATCCTACTAACGTGGACAAAATGGTGAGCTCCTAATAATGCCAGCAAATAGCAGATGGAATTTAATTCGGGTTTTAAAGGGTTAATGTACATTCGTTTCTTTGCTTCACTTCAGTATCTCCTTTCCTTCATTTTGATTTAGCTGGAGGCAGTGCTTTTCAGCCCACCTTGGTAGTCTGGTCTTCAGTGTAATAGCCTAACTACTGGTTAGGTATTCTGTATGCATCACATAATTGAGAAAAAATGGGACTGCAGTTTCAATACTTCCTGATATCTCGAAGGACTATAATTCTTCATGTTCAGGGCCTGAGCTAAGCAGTCTTGGTGTTCATGATTCTGAGGATGAAAGCAGTAGGATCCTTCAAAAGTAGGCACTCCTAACCCAACAACATGGTGTAACATCCTAGAAAACTTGAATGTTTAGCAACACTGCTGACTGTCAAATCCCATACAGGTGACAATATGTTTTATTTGAGTTATTTTCATAACTCCTGTAGGAACCTGTTCTTTTCTTTTTGAAGTCCTGTTATTGTCGGTTTATATTTGTATCATCTACTCATTTTTCAGTCTGTAATAATGGGTGTGAGCCACCACCAGAAGGAGTCCATATTTGCAACATGTGGAGAAGTCTGCCAGGTGTGGGAGGAAGATCGTAATGAGCCAATCAGAACATTCCACTGGGGTGTTGATAGTCTGCATGATGTCAGTTTTAATCCAATTGAAACTCATCTTTTAGGTAAATGTGAAATTATTATGCATACTAAAAATAAAGGGTCATTTTATATTGATTTGTAAGAAAATTGTATAAAATAAGCTCTACTTAGTAATTTGTCCTACCCCATTTTTTTTAAAGTTAATATTGGTTTTGCAAGTTTTTCTTTGAGAGGAACATTTTGTGGGATACACTTTCAAAAGTGCGACAGATGACACCAATAGCCCTATCTCAATTTTTATGAATGTGTAAATGTTTTTCTTTGGTTGGTAGTTAGTGCTGCTGTATGTAGTAACATAGTTATTTTAATCCAGTCAGGTGTTGTTATTGTTGTTAGCATAAATGTGAAGTGAGAAGTGGGTTGGCATGTTGCTTTTGCTATGAAATATTGTGTGTGTGTGTGTGTGCGTGCGCGCACGTGTGTGTGTGTGCGCACGCGCGCGTGTGTGTGTGGGTGTGTGTGTGTGCGCGTGTGCGTGCGCGCACGTGCGTGCGTGTGTGTGTGTGTGTGTGTAATAATAGCTTGCCCATGTTGGTGAACTGCTTATCTTTTTCTGGATGTTCCTGTGTGAGTGTATTTTCTGATACAATCTGGTGAATGCACTTAGTTTTAGATTATCATCAGGAGATTAAGTGGAAATTTGTAAATTAGTGAGTGAAATTGCAGAAAAGTGCGGAAGATTTCATTCCATTAGGTGAATGCATACATAAAATGTGTGACGTGAGGTAAAGTTGATATCTGGCACACTCCTTGCAAAATAATTTGCATACTGATGTTCATATATTCTGACATCCAGGTCTGTGCATCTGCATTGTAGAGAGATGTGAGAGGACTTTTGTCCTCATTTTTGACATTATGTTGTGGTAGTAAGTTTGCCAGTATTTCAGAGAAAGTGGTAATCTCTGTACTATGTCATGGCAACTTACACACAGATTTACATTAAGGTATTGACTGAAAATTCTGTGGATGGTTATCTGTTTGTTGGCTGAGACACAGTGAACAGCGAAGATCATGGAAAGGCATGGAGTAATATCAGTGATTTTGAAAGGGAAAAAATTGTATTACTGTGGGGAACAGAGGGAAATTTTGTGTGTGTATTTGGGCCACAGGATGTAGCAAAGGTAAAAAATTAGGAGTAAAATTGTCCCTGTAGATGCCATGTAGGTATATAGGGTAGATGGAGGTGAGTGGTCAGCCTCATACCCCAGTCAGTATACACCCAAGGGAAGATCTCTCCATCAAGTACCCAATGAACAGGTGGCTGGGTGGGCCCCAGAGCTAGTCTGGACATTTTGGAGAAGAGAAAAACCCTGGTAGGATTTGAACCACAGGTTGTCCAACTTGTAAGCTATTCACTATACTGACTATGCTGTCCCAGCTGCTGCAGTAAAGCACAAAGATAATATTTTCAACAATTACGAGCTGTTTTTCAATGAAGAGTTAATGCATAATGTATTACCACAACCAGACTTGTGCTCAACACTTACTAAAACTACCAGGGATTGTGTTTCAACTTAACCCATTGGCATACACAGACGTCTGTGAGACGGCTGGGCTCGCTAGGTCCATTAATACACAGCCGGCTGTGAGACGCAATTCAGAGACCAACCCAACATCACAGCACAACAGGGGTATATATTGAAGTCAATAAAAATTAATTTTGCACGAATAAAATATAAATGTACAAAATTGCCATTTTCATCTAAAAATTAGTATTTATAGGTGTGCCATGTGTTATAAAAAGTAGTATGCCAATAGGTTAAGTGTTCATTGTGGGTTTGGAAACCTGGAATAGTTAGTGTAATATGTGTTGTGTTTAGGGGTGTGTTTATGCTGATGGAAATTTTGGAATCTGTTTTGATAAGTTCAAGGTCTACAAGCTAAGATTAAAATGTAATTCACATCATCATAGTTTGCACATATTACAGGATTTATGTACAGTATTTGAAATTTAATTGATTACAGTATTTCAATCCACATCTGCATTTTTCATGAATTTGAAGTCCCGTCTGCTGTCCTGAAGTTATTTAAACTGACACTACAGGGTTAAAATTTGAGTCAGAGAAGGAAAAGAGAAAATTGACTTACTGGGAATGTTTAATAATGAAACTTACTTTTTTTTGTTGTAGCTACCTGTGCCAGTGACCGCAGTGTCATTCTTTATGATACTCGAGACACAGGGCCAGTCAGGAAAGTAATCATGAGGATGCGATGTAACAGGCTGTGCTGGAATCCTATGGAGGCATTCACCTTCACTTGTGCTAATGAAGATTATAAGTAAGTGTAAATTGTAAATTTGGAGCAATATGTAGTGTAATATCTAGCTATAGTAAGATCAGAGTGGTCAGTGTACTGTATTAATACACTGTGTAAGTATAATTAATCGTTCTACCTATGTGCACTGTAAGTAATAAAGAGCTGCTCCACAAGTGTAACCCTTTGTTTATTTCATGATAGTTCTACTTCATTACCCATTTATCATATTCTGTTGCCTTCATAGGACAGAAGGGTTCATTTATAATGTATAAAGTGTAGTTATTTGCTGGTCCCAGTGGCCGCGTGGTCTAAGGCATAGGTCTGCGGCCACTCGCCTGCTGAGATCGTGGGTTCGAATCTCACCGGGGGCATGGGTGTTTGTTTGTTGTGAGTGTTGCGTGTTGTCATGTAGAGGTCTCTGCGACGAGCTGATCACTCGTCCAGAGGAGTCCTACTGACTGTGGTGCGTTGTTGTGTGTGATCTAGAAAAAACCTCAAGAATGAGGAGGCCATGACCCACGTTGGGTCGTAGTGCCACAGAAAAAAAAAAAAGAGTAGTTATTTATGTGACTATAGAATATGGACATATTGAATTTTTATAGCATATCTTTTGAAAGCTTGCTGATTAACCCTTTGAGGATTAAAATTAATCTACATCATGTGTGAAGACTCAGATCATACCTCACAGAAAACACAGTGTAATAAGTGTGCTTCCACTGGAAAGGCCATTTGGTTAATACTGTACGGAGAAACAATTATTGTTTCTTGTTAGGATTGTATGGAACACATAAATGCCCTATGTGGACAGTAGGCAGAGGTTTTGTGTTGAACCTGGCAATACACATAGTAATCACTAGGCTTTAAAAGTTATATGTCTTGCATATTTTGCATTATTTATTTGCACGCCCAACATAAGGAGTGTTATTGAAGTGTAATGAATAATAATAAGTTATTTAAAACTTAAGATCATTTGGTGTTCTATGTAACACCTTTTTAACCTTTTGAAGACTGAAATTAGTCTACAAAATGTATGAAGATTCAGTTTGTACCTCATAAGGAACACAGTATGCTTCCATTAGAAAGACAGATCTGTTAATACTGTATAGAGAAATAGTAACTGTTTATTGTTAGAATTATATTAAACATAAATACAGTGCCTGGACAAAATGCAGAGGTTTTTTTGTGTTTATCCTGATGGTACATGTACTTACTCCTGGGCTGTAGAGGGCTAAAGTGATGGGCTACAGACTGGATTGCTGGAATGCGATTTCCAATATAATCCCTTGGATTTTTGTTAGCGCTGTATTCACATGTGATATGGGTCGAACCTAGTTTCTTTTGCAGCCAGTTTGCAGATCACTGTCTGCAGACTAAAGGTTACTGAACTGTGAAATTGATCTGGAACGATTCCTGGACTTCATTATCATGGAAAAGCATTTTACAAAAGTTGATTTAGTTTCTCCTTTTTCCAAATATTTACATTGTAATTGAGACAATGTTAATAGCTAGTGTTCGTTCACCAGTACAAATGAATAGTGAACATTTTACCTGTGAATGTGTTCATAATCTGGACATTTTAATTTATAATCCTTCAATGTTGATTTGTATTAGTTATGTTTGTTCAGTAGTACCACTGTTTGGTTCCCTGAAAACTGTGAAACCTCATGAGCAGTTGTTTCAAATACAGCAAACAGTTTCATGATCTCTCTTGTACTTTGTGTTTTCTGTATCTTTGTAATATGGTGAGTGGACTGTGGCCACTGTGGATTTTAAAAATTGGAATTTTTTTTAGTTTGGCATTTTTCTTATTTATTTGTTTCTTTAATTTCTTAAAAAACAGATTTTCATATGTTACGCTTGGATTGCCATGCAAGGTGTGAAGAGTATGATGGAAGATATGTCTTATAAATGTATACTGGAAAAAACCAAGAGAGAGGGAGAGACAAGGAGGAGAGTGTTCTTTAGTTATTGAGATACTGCTAAATATTTTTTCATATTTTTCAAAGTTCATATTGTTTTATAGGTGTGGAAAAGGAGGCCATGTAAAGTTCTAATTACTTATGTCATAGAAAAACATACTCGAACGTAAAAGTAATGCCTGCGTAGAAGTTTAACCTGTCCTTTCCAGAAAACATCTCATGAGTGCATGGGTATGTTTCCAAATACTGTTTGCTAACATTAAGGTTGCAAGTATAGAATTGTATGTTGTTCCTCGTTTGAAAGGTTTGGGAGCATTGTGGATGGCATTGTGAATGTGAATGCTGATGTTACCTCACTCAACATTGTGTTAATGTGGCATTCATGTTTGTCAGGTTTGTGTTTGCATTACAGAGTTTTTAAAAGTTTTGTTTATATTCTGTCTTCCTACTTTCAGTTTGTACTCTTTTGACACAAGGAAGCTCAAGCAGCCACTGCAAGTACACATGGATCATGTTTCGGCGGTGACAGCTTTAGATTATGCTCCAACTGGAAGGGAGTTTGTGAGTGGTGGATATGACAAGTCTGTCAGGATATTTGAACATGGAAAGGTGAGTTATAATTGCATAAAACTGGTGTATCACTTGATGGTTTATAAGTAGGGTAAAGTTGTCCCTGGGCTTAATTAAGCATTGTACCATAAATATTTGTGCACAGGGGTAGATAAAATACTTGAAGCAGGTGAGATATGTGTCAGAGGTAACCAGGTTTTCTGAAGTTGAATGTTGAAACTCAGTAGCCTGCAGCTGGCAAAATGGGACAAGAGAAATCTTCTTTACTATATATGTCAATGTGTGTGTGTGTGGCAATGTCCTGACTTGTGATTTGGGTTATACATTATACAGGCTGTGTACTGTAGTCAGTATAGTGACTAGCTACAGGCTGGATGGTCCAGGGTTCAAATCCCAGTTAGGCAGGTAGTTTTCTCTTCTTCAAAACTTTGAAGCCTGGCTGTGTTGCCCATGCTGCCTCCTATTCAGTGGGTTCCAGGGTTCTTTCCTGGGGGTAATATGGCTGGAGCGTGAAGTTGACCACTCAGCTGCATATAGTGCTGAGATTAAGACTCTGTGAAGCTGTACCCCTCCTCCCCTTACATGACTTCATGGTTTGGACAGGGCTAACTTTACCTTTTTACTGTACAGATTATTGGTTACATAGAAGAAACTGTGTTAAACACAAACCATTCTGAAACAAAGAATGTGCATGTCTCTTGTGATTTCATCATAAACAGCACTTACTACATGTGTATAGGATGCAATTTCATTAACTTAATTTCAGAACCATTCTCGTGATATTTATCACACGAAACGAATGCAGCGGATTACATGTGTTTTGTGGTCAATGGATAACAAATACATCCTGTGCGGCTCTGATGAAATGAATATTAGAATGTGGAAAGCAAGATCAGCAGAAAAACTTGGCGTGGTAAGCTAATACACCAGTTGTTTTGTTATTGGGTTTTGAATGTAGATATTTATATACAACCTTGATAATGAAATAGTCTGATGGAAGCATTCTGCTGGATGCTGTTATGAATAATACAGGTGAAATTCTAGGCTGTGTAGAATCCTTCTCTTTCACTGTATAACACAAGTCACTGATGATAAATCATCTCGCTTATGGTACGTGGTATGTGATTTTAGGTTATCTTGGTGCTGAAAAGCACTGTATGACTATGAATGCCTTAGAAATGTTGTTATATTAGCATAAATGAATATGCAAGTTTCAAGGTATGTTACATTTGCCAGAAGTAATGTATTTTCAGCAATTATTGGGTTATGTTTGTTTTTGCATATTTTTCAATAAAGTTAAAACTAAACTTCATTCTATAGCATGGTTAATGTGGTGCATTATACAGTCATTAGCAGTGACTCCAGTTGTTCTTAAGCTCTTTCATCAACTTTCATTTGACATCTGTTTCAGCAGCATGAATTTATATTGCTTACTTCATGCATGAGCCAGGATGCCCTTGTCCATACTTCGACCAGCTACAGGCTGAATTCCTGGTAGATGCAGAACTCCTACCTTTTCTGTCATGTCCAGACCACCAGGGTCCTGCAGTTTTCTGTATAGCACCCACCAGTTTCTTTTATTCCCCCTGTCTGCCCATCCATCCTGCCAACCATCCAGCCATCCATCCATACCTCCATCCATCAATTGATCACTTGCTTGCATGCAGTTTCTGTCAGTCCATGTGGCTTAATCTGTATCTATTTTTAAAGGAGGCAGGAATATCACATTAAATTAAAAAACACCATCAAGATACTCACATTGGGTTGGGATGTCATTTCATTGCACTTTTACATATTTTTATCCACATAGATAATCTTCAGGGAGACACAGTTATTGAATTAAAGTGTTGTTGCCAGGCATTATGGTATGCTAATATTCTTGTTATAGAGTCTGTAATATAACAATTTGTATAAAATACAGTTTTATTTTAATATTATACATGTATTGTTTACCTATTTGTTTCTGTGTAGGAGTATAAAAGTGTAATAAGATCATGTATTTCAAGTTTCTTATGCTTAATAAAAATTAGATCAATAAAAATTACTCATGGAACATATCATACAGTCCTTCAGTTAAGATTATATATATTTGATTAGTGCTGCATTTTGTTTTTTTAGAACTAGTCATACAGCATTAGATGTGTGTACCTTGATGGTATTTTGCTTTCATTTTATAAATTTTGGAGCTGCATGGTTGGAAAGTGAGTCAGTGTGAGATGAAAGTAACTGTTAATTTCGTAATCATAAATTATTTGTTCCATGTCACCCTGCCATGAGGGTTGTTTATTGAACCATCATTTCTGAAGCAGCATTACTTTTTTTTTAGCTGAGACCACGTGAAAAGGCAGCTCTGAACTATGGTGAAGCTCTGAAGCAGAAGTTTGGCAGTCATCCTCAAATTAGGCGCATTGCTCGTCACCGACAAGTACCTAAACATGTATATCATGCACAGAAGGAACTCCGAACCATGAAATTGAAAGAGAAAAGAAAGTAAGTGCAGTTGATAAGACTTGGCTTCCAGTTTTCTGTGTGATATGTTTGGTCCCTATAAGAAAGTCAAAGGAGAGAATCACCAGTATATGCTACACAGGCTATATAAGTGACAGAGCAACATAAAAGTCACCCATGAGTATGTCTATGGTACTAAATCACATTTCATTAACTAATATCTTTAATCACTGCATCTGTTAATATTTACAGTTTTGTGACATGTGATAATTTAAAGAATTATAATACGTAAAATTCTGAATTTGAGTTACATTTAAGGGAATTTGGTCTTTATTTGGGATATTTATATTTTTTGTTTTTTATGAGGTTTTAAACATTTTTCAGTTACAACCTTTTTATTGATAATTGTAGGATATGTAGTTTCTTGTACATTAATATTGAATCTGTAATTAATACATAGTAATGTACAGATTTTGCTTACGTGACAATGTTATTTCACATGACTGATTCATGTTATAAATTCTTATGGAAATGCAGTACCTGGTAAGGAAGTTGTACAAGGTTCTGCTATTTTAATGCAGGAACTAGTTTTATCTTGTCAGTGTAAGTCAAGAGAGCTGAGATAGCATAGTTGGTATAGTAATTAGGCTAGAGGTTGGATGATCTGGGGTTCAAATCCTGGCAGGGGAAACAGATTTTTCTCTTTGCCAAAATGTCCAGACTGGATATGGGGCCTGTAGAGTCTTCTAGTGTGTACCAGATTTGTTTCCCAGGCATTAAGCAGCAGGGGTGTGAAGTTGACCACTTAACGTCCATCTGGTGCCAAGGGTGGGGATGGGTGGATCTGTATGTCTTCCTCCTTTCTCTGCCTTCATGGCATGTACAGGGACAGCTTTACTTTTAAACAACAATGACAATGACAACAATGATGGTGGTGCTGGTGGTGGTGATGATGGTGATGATGATGATGATGATAAGTACAAAACATTTTTATAGGGCATAACATTACATGTACCACATATTGTAACCACAGACAAGCTGCTACATTATATATGCTAGAAACGTGGTTTGCTTCAGGTATAATTATCGTAAATACCTTGTATAAAGGTGATAACAAATAATATTAATAATAATAATATCCATATAACAACATTATTACAGTGAAAGCATTATATTGTACCGTTAATAACATGTAATGTGAGTATATGGTTTGCGAGTCAATAATTTTATATGGTTTAACCTTTCAAGGACTAACTTCTCTAAATTATATATAAAAATTCATTTCCTATCTCACAGGAAATAAGTCTCCATTACAGAAACCAGATGGTTAATGTTTGGTGGAAGTTAATCACTGTTTCTTGTGACAATCATATGATATGCACAAATACTCTTTATGGACAAAGTGCAGAGTTTTTAGTGTTGTACCTAATGGTACATACAGTGATCACTAAACTTTAACACATGACGCCATTCCACTATATAAGAATAAAATTCTATGATCCATAGTCGGTAATCTCGCCAACAGGATTTCAGTGTAAGATCTGTAGACTGCAGTTTATTACAGTAGTTGTGTCACTCTGAGAAATGCCTGTAAAATTTTAACCAGAAACTTTGAAGGAATAACTTTTGGGAGATGTGTAAATAGACAAGAGAATAGTATTGAAATGAATATTTAAGACGTAGAATATGAATATGTGGACTGGATTCCTATGACTCTTTATATGATTTTTGATTGCTAAATCAGTGTTATGAAAAACCATAATGATTTCCCTTTGATAATTAGTTTGTTTTCTGTGCTTTGCAGGGAAGCTAACAGGAGAGCACACTCAAAACCAGGAACTGTGCCATTTGTGTCTGAAAAGAAGAAGCATGTTGTGGAAGAGCAAGAGTGAAGTTATTTTGTTGCTTTTGTATTATGGTGGTAAAATATACTCTCTTTTGTATTCTTGTGATTGTGCCTGATGGTGGGTCATAGATTGTAGCAGAAACATCTAGCCTTTATCCTTCCTGAATATAATGTTGTGTTGACTGGTTGCAATAGTAACACAATGGGATGTGCCACCTTAAGAAGAGAGTGCATCTGTTTTATATGTAGTACAGGGTATTAACCCTTAAAACCCTGAATTAAATCCCATCTGCTATTTGCTGGCATTATTAGGAGCTTACCATTTTCTCCACGTTAGCAGGATAAGGGTTAAATCATTAACCCTTAGGCTACTAT
>Ga0268261_10004688_pt1 | contig 10280 bp, 6 predicted proteins | sample TergutNc150P1_FD_190353 | JGI IMG/M metagenome (GOLD analysis project Ga0268261, IMG submission 190353) | Nasutitermes corniger P1 segment gut microbial community from laboratory colony in Florida, USA - Nc150 P1 (SPAdes) (version 2) | ecosystem: Host-associated > Arthropoda: Insects > Digestive...
CTGGAAGTCTCATAACTTCTTTGAGCACTCGGGGCCTGTTCAGGAGTTGCTTTACCTTTACATTCCTGTGAAACATTCATATCATCTACCAGTCAAAACACATCACAGAAGACAGCAATCTTCAAATTCGTCACTGTGACAATCCACAATATCAGTAAGTGTAATATTTGCTACAAATACATTACGACCCTCTAACCTGTACACCCCTGATGTAAGCAAAAATGACTTCAGTTCCGGTTGAATTACTTTGGTACTTTTAAAAATAAGCAGGCCATCGTTGGACAATACGGAATGTCTGAGCTGTAACAGCACACCGAGCGGGCAGTCCCCTTCCTCCTTCGTATTTCGGAGGTCCCCTTCTTGAAACGAAGCTCGGAGACTGGCTACAATGTCTGGAGGTTTTCATCATCTTTTTCAAACTATCCACCACAATAAATTCAAACAAGCCAAACACGCTTCTTCCCCACCATTCTCCGGAAGTGATCATTCCACATAAATTCACCTCAGTTTATACGACGTCTTTAAATTATCCACACCCCATCCATCTACATCCCACACTGCACGACTCTGCAGCCAGAAATTCATGTTCGTATACCAGACTTAAAATATCCACTGCTGACAGAACTAACACTATATGCTTGAAGTTCATCTAAACACGAACGATGATGTCAGAAAATAAGTTGAGATGGCATATAATTTCTAACAAAAGAAACTGCACTGATTGTGATTAAAAAAGGTAAACTCTTCCCTGTCCGCACCATGACGGAATGTAGACGGTGTACAGCTAGAGCGACGACTAGTAAAAAGTAGCGGGATAGCAGTGCAATTGAATGCAAACAGTTATTATTAGATATGAAAACAAATTACACAGAAACATTTGTACGTACACTTATTTTCTGAGGAAACCTCGTACATAAATTCAATTCGTATTTCACACAAAACGTATTGTCTCATTACGCAAATAAACTGGTTAATCTTGTTTTGGGAGATATCCTAAGGAATGTTTTTGTAACGTAAACAAATACATAAATACACTGTGTGTAATAAATGTAAGCACTGTTAGTGTTAACTGAGGCAGTGCAGCACAGAGCTACCAGCACATTTTAATTTGTTCCAGTTACATCGGAGCTCTCAGTATATTTCTGGTACAGACAGAGTGATCTGGAACACCAATGTACGTTCCGGAAGTCTCTACACCAAGTTGCACCGTGTGCTTGTCCTCAAGACGAACGGTGTCTTCGCCAATCTCAAATAAGTCATTGACATGCGCGATGATATCCGTTCCTTTGGCACCTGTAACACACTACATTGTCCGACCTCACTGTTCCGTATAACGGTCACAAAACGTGTCACACCGTCATGACGCTCCTCAACATTTCAACATCAAATGCGATTCAAATGAAGACCGAATTCATTATAGCAGTGTCAAGTCCTTATTCTATCTGACTAGTGTCACTGGTCACTTCCCGCCAAAATTCCAATTTGCCCTGAGTCGGTGTCCACGCTCTATGGTACAATGCAATGCAGTATTTTTTATTTATTTCAAGAATGTGCTGAAAAAATATATCATTGTATTCCAGATAATGGTCTTCATTCACCACACTTAAAGAATGCTACAGATAAAAAACATTACTCCCTGCAAGACAGCGACGTGCTGGCGAAATTGAAGATACTGGGTCCTAATTTTTCTTTTGTTTGATTTCTATGCGCCAATTATTACTAAAGGCTTTGTCCATTAACATGTCCCACCAGTAAAAATGGCATGGGTTCCGATCTGATAAAAGAGGCCATAATCACTTCATTATTATTCTGTCATAAGAAACACTGTAAACAACGCTCAGATATTTTTGCTGTGTTTACTGTTGCCCTGTCTGGCTGAAAGAAAGCATAGGCTCTTTCATTAACGGACCGGTGTTCAAAAGCTGTGTCAGAATATCGGTGTGTATCTGTGGTGTCAGAGAAAAGAATGAGCCCAAAAGTCCTAGTTGCTCTCGCAGCACACCCCACAGTAACCTGATATCATGTAATGGCAATTCGTGGCTTGAGAGGGATGCCAACGCCATTGTTCTGAGAGGTCACGTATCCACATAGTTGAAACCAAGCTTCATCGATACAGAAAACGAGCAAGGACTCCCTCCGTCATGCACCCAATGAAGGTACCAGTTCACAAAATTCAGTCTTGCTTCACGATTTTGGAGGAGAGACATTTTAGAATGTGTATTTCTGAGAAACATGCAATGTCTCAGTATGATCCCCACTGTAACTTTCGATGACATATAGGAACCTCACAACCTCTTTCAGGTAATGTGAGTAAGGGCAGGTCGCTAAGTAAACGACAGGAAGTGGCAAAAGATGTCAGATAGTATAAGAACCCAATTTACGTATGGGCTTAAGTGACCTCTGATTCAGTCTACACGACCTCATGTATGGATTCGTCGTACAGCAAGTGGCACTGAAGTATGGTTTTATGTCAGTCTCCACGGTTTCCTCTGCTAAGAGTCATTCCACCATTGCTCCATATTCATCCATCACACGGGGACAACCCTGACCAGGCAGTGCATTACCACATCCTATATATTTAAGTCCGGGCAGAGGGGCTTCAGCTCTGTAAGATGGTTGGTTGCAGAGTAAGGGAAGCGTGGTGCATGGCTATGGCATCGCGAACCACGGTTTGCAAAGTGTCCACCCTCCCCTCCGATTTGTGGAACATATTTTGCTAGTGTGAGAATTGGTGTGCGGAAAATAGTTACTGAAAATATGGCTGCAGCAAAATGTGAACCGGGATAACGTAGCCTTTATAGCGACTTGGCTACGGGCTAGGCTGTCGGCGGTTCGAATCCCGGTAATGGCAAGAGATTCTCTTCTCCAAAAAACGTCCACACCTGCTCTGAGGATAACCCAGCCTCCTATTTCACGGGTACCCCTACGCCCCTATACGCCTTCATTGCTTGGACAGGGACACATCTACCTTTACTCTGCAGCAAATGTTGGTTTAGGAATTTTGAAGAAAAGAGGAACTGTCTAAGTAGAGCAGCTACTGTTTGCAATCAAGGAATGGATACTGCTGAATTTGGTAATACTGAGTACACTGGACAAGCTGTCTAGGCTAGTGCAGTAAAGTAGGATGAGAGTCAATAGTCAATCATAAGTGACAAGCCTGCAGGGAGTATGCACTGGCTAGGGGTAATTACGGTGCGGTCAGACCGATTGGCTCGGCTCAGTGAAAAGTGTGAATATTGCCCAATAAATTTGTTATTTACTGTACATAAACAATGAAATATAGGATGGTTGTGCCTTTATTTAGATTACTATGTAACACACTTCGGAATATCCTCTCCTCCTGCCCCACGAGATCATTGCCACACGTTAGGTAGGTTGCGTAATAGTGTCGGCGGGCGCTCTCTGGACGCAGGGCCACTTAAGCCCTAATAATTTATCCAATGGTGGCAGCAGCTGGCTAAAATTAGTGGTTACCACCACTCACTAACCACTGTTAAGCTATCCGGTACCAGAGGCGGTTCAATGCCCCGTCAGATAATGCTTTCGTGCACAGCGACAAGATTGGCTGCCGCTGTAGCATCCATCAACATCAATGCTTTCTACCCTTTACCAGGAAGGTACATGACAAGTGGTGAGTTTAATTTTAAGTTTAAATTTCCATCGTAAAACATATTCTTGAACGAAATATTTTGAAGACGAACCACCCAAATAAACGCCCATGCTACAATCATAACAGGCCCCTCGAAACAAACCTGAAAGATGTTTTTTTTTAACTGTCAACCGACGATGGAGTACAGGGAATTAATGGATCAATCACTCTTAATCTCTTACGTATTACAATTCAGTAGGACCGCAAAATCTTGTGTGATATTCGCGAGGGACATGGTTGGAATCCCTGTCGGGTCATCGATTTCCGTTATTTTCTTCGGTCGTTCCGGGATATTAATTGAAATATACCACAACTACTTGTTCTATACACCGTGAAAACTTGATTTCTCATCGTGTGTGAAACAAATCAAACACTCCACTTCACGGGGTGTCTTGAACCCTTTCAACCAGGGCAGTAATTATAAATCCATTCGTTTTAACATTCAATAGCTTTACATTCTTCCGGCACAGTGTATTTCGTACGAATCTTAAATGAAGCTGTGTTTGTTTTCATAAATAACATGAACCAAATGGTCATTGTAATGGAGAAGCAGCCTGATGTTTGTAAAATAGAAACTGAAATGTTGATACCAAAGTGAAGTCCAGGCTTCAATGATTAAACAATCCAAAATAAACGAGAGGAGGTTGGTAATGGTTTAAAGAGAGAAAGAAAAAAATAAATGTACATACTGCTCAAGGAAAATTATTCAAAAATGTCTTACCCTTTCGTATCAACAAATATGAATCAGAAACCTACTACGGATCTAGCAAATGTTGAAGTGCAAGTGGAGACGATACTATAAAAGCACTATAAACTGAACTGGTGTGGTATGTGGAGACAGATTCTTGTAAAACAAGCATGCGGCAGGCCGGTCTAGAAGCGTATCGCCCCGAGGTCTCACGTGTTCAAGGTATACAAGACAGCTCGAATGGTAAACCGCTATCTCATGGCCTCTTCGGCTGTGTGTATTTCACAACACCATGAATACCAGGCTCTTCATCTTCCTTTTCCTCACATTTTTCTTTTCTTCCTCTCCATTACCATCACCATCTTTTCTTCTTCTTCTAAGGCCTTACTGTCCCTTAAACTTTGTCTAAGCTTCCTTGTGATTCTCGCCCATTCTTGTATGTCTTGAGCTTCAAACCCAGTCTCTCTGGAGTCGAATGAGATAAACATTCTAAGTTAGATTTTAGATTTAAAAAAATACGTTATCGTCTAACTTAAAGCAAATCCTCCGCCGAAAATCGAATTACAGTCTTCCCGAAAAGTGCTTACAATTGCAAATTATCTTAATTTTTTTCGTAGTGAAATGATTCGAATCCCCGCCAACTGTCAATAATTATTATTTTGTTGCTGAAGACGCTGTACTTTTAAAAAGGCACACACAGATAGAGTTTACCGAAATCTGTCTTATGATCTTCAAGCATATGCGAACGCAATTAGCCATGAATGATGGTACGTCATAAAATTACATTTACATTGAGAATAATTCCATAACTAAAGAACCTGGGAAATTTCCGTATACAGTCCTGATCTGAAGTAAATTATTATTTGTTTCCAGCACGGAAGCAAAATCTTGGCGGCCACAAATTTAAAGACGACAGCGAGGTGGTAAAAGATGTGGCACGGTGGGTGCTGGATAAATGTGCAGTTGAGTGTGAAATGTTTTTATTGCAGCTGAAAATAGAGGGCCCAAAATACAGGCATTGTAAACGACCAGCCCGTGTACATCAATTATGTAACCATAATAAACAGCCCAAGCAATTTCTTAATACAGTGCAGTTTATTTTAAGGTGAACTGGGACTAAGGACTGGAGCTTTCGCTAGTTTGTACTATAACGATATGAATGTGAAATGCAGCCAGCCACTGTTACCATCAACCTTCTTACATTCAAATGCCCTGCGATACAGCTACGTGTCGTAGTCTGGCACGGGCACAAACACGTGTACAACGAAAGGCCACGTATTATGGCTTCCCATAAACCTATGAATGAAAGAATGAATCGATCAATTAATCAGTCAAATTAGTTTTCACTTCCTGTGTCATGGAACACTCAGTATGCTGGCGGCAAGGTCTCCTATTGTGGCCGCACCCAAATGTGGGCAGAAATAGAGTGCAGTAGCTACAGGGTGGGTCACCAAAACTTACCTCACACTGCCTGAACTCAACTTACTTTTCGTTCGAAGCATTCTTTGCAAAAGTAATTTTGAAAATGGAAGCCCCTGGTAACGACTGTGCATAATCAAATTGTTGTTGTTGTTGTTGTTGTTGTTGTCGTCGTCGTCGTCGTTGTTGTTTTGTCGTCGTCGATACTGTTGCTGCTGCTGCTCTTATACTTATTCTCTTCTTGCCCTCTTCCTTCTCCTCCTCTTCCTCCTTCAGGTTTACGAATCTGAACCTCTGATGTGTTTATTTCGAAAGAAGGCAAATCGCACAGACTAACCGCCCTGGACCAGCAAATAAAGGACAACACCACATACGCCCATTCAAACACACGATCCATAAAGATGGAGGCAGAAAATCCGTCCGAAACCTCCATACCTACCTACCAGGTTACATTGCATCACCTCCCAGAGGTATACTCTGTTTATAGTCAACGCTGGGAGAAACTCATGTCACTGCTGTCCGCAATATTCCTTTGGCTGTGCAAATTATGAAACACGTCAAATGTTACATTAGCTTGGCGATCAAAAGGTAGTCTCTGCTCTCGCCTTCAAGGATTTGGTGATGGTATATGTGTAGCTCCATTCTTAACTTCAGCAGTTAAGGTGAGTGGTTAGCTTCACGACCCGGCCTCTCAACCCCCAGTAAGGTCCCAACGCTACCCATTGAGTAGGAGAATTGATGGGCCCCAGAGCAGTTCTGGAAGTTTCGGAGAAGAGAAAAATCTGTTGTCTCCTGCACAACGCCTAGGCCTATAGCCTATGCACCTTACAAAATGACACTAGCCCGGCTCTAGAAAACTCTACACTTAATGTACTGTAACAGAACACAAACTGATCATTCGCATAGCATCTTCCTCACAGGCTCAGAACGAACAATGGATAATTCGTTATGGGGGTAAAAATTAAAGTTGCCCCTCTGTAGACAACAAGGCATATGGGGAAGCAGAGGTATAAACCGAAGAATTTTAACGCCAGCACTAGATGGAGATGAGCTGCTTGCTGCACGCCCCGCAACTTTACCCCTCTGTATGATACCCAAGGTAAGTATGGGCACCGTGGAAAGGAGTAGAATCTCTTGCGTCTGCCGTAAACAGAATCACGATTCGTGGTCCTCCAGCCTGTAACCTAGTCAACGTACCGACAATGCTATCCTGGCTCGCTGGTTGATTCATTATAGCAATTTTATTTTGGGCAGTTTTCACTGCCTACAACGTGACAGGAGTTGGTTGGTTTTACGTCCGTCCTCAAGTCATATTATTATACTAACACTTCATAGGTTTGTAAGCAAGATTAACTAATTGTACAGCTGTGTTAAACATTGTTCATTTCTGACATGTCTGATATGCACGACGTTTCGGGACACGTTTAAAATGATCAGCAGGGTGAATCCGACTCAAGAGGTCCTCCAATTGCATAAAAACCCTCAGTAGCACAATCGGGATGCGTTTGTCTAGAGTAACGTCCAGTAACATTCCCATTCCTCCTCCCCCAGCTGAAGTCCTAGACCGCAAAAAAAGACCGTATACGTTGCCCAAAACATTAGCGTAGTTTACAAAAGAACATTTATTGTATGTCATCGCATACTTACTGATCTACCTGAACGCTGGCAGCATACATTGTGGCAGCCACTGATGACACAACCTGATACACAGGACCTGAGATACTAGCAAGAATATAAAAATCGATTCTTTTATCGCAAATTACGCAAGAAAACAAGACAAAATTTTGATATGATTATCTTCCGGGGTGTAATGCTGTGTAGTTGGGTGCGCTGGAAACTGTCATCCTCATATTCAGACAACTAAATTAAAATGCAAGTGATATGACAGGCTACCAGCGGTCCTAAGTGACACAGTGATCTCTGTCTGCCTGCCTGCCTGTCTGTCTGTTTGTCACTGACAAACAGAAAGATTTCGCACACTTCCATCGAACTTTCGATGCAGTTTGTGCACGATAAATACAAAATTTTCGACCGGCCTTGGAATCCCAGAGTCAATGAAAGATAAAAGACAAGAAAAGAAGATTTGTCAGCAAAAAATAAACGTAAAGAACAGAATGGGATATTCATTGGCCAGGTAATAAAAAACCACACTGGGAGGTTTACAACAGTTGGGGAGCATTTCCTCTTGTTCCGCATAGTTCAATAACATATCTGTTTTCCTTAACTTCATGACAACTTGAGCAACGCAATAAAAATCAAACGGATATCTTTCACGAAATGGGAATTAAGCAGTAAATTTATTATATCTGTCTGGAGTGTAAAATAGGTAAAGTCGTCCCTGTGCACGCCATGAAGGTACAGGGGGACTCGAGGGCTCGAACTGTTTTTAAATTCGGCACTGCATACAGGTGTGTGGTCATTTCACGCCCCAGCCGCTTCACCCAGGGGAAAGTGCCCCCTCTACCCATTGGTGTAAATGCCATGCAGAAAAACAAAACTTTCTGGATCCCGGCTCAAATGGAACCACAATTCCTGGGTTGTATGACCCGGACCCTAGTCATACAATGAATGAGATATCCGGCTGAAGTGTAATATTTATGGTGCAATATATGCCAATGTCAGTCGCTGGATGATAACATAAATATTCACTAAGACACGGGTCGAAATGTGGAAGGAATAAACAATGGCTGCATTAAGGGTGCTCTCTGCACAGTCTGTCTGCTGTCTGTACCCGGATTGTTCGAATACGAAGCTATGTACCATTAACAAATGTCCGCAACAGAATTCAGCGTAGTATATCTAATGATCGTCTGCAATATCGACGCTTTTAAACACTGTCCCCTCAGTCGTGCTCTATCAACGTTTCTCATACATTTTTATTCAATGCAAGGAAATTTTTAACGTTCCTTTAACGACTGGCGCTTATCTATAATTTCGGTGCCTAATTCACATACAGCCGGTCCCTGTGACAGCACAGTCTAAAGCGCGAGTCTGCGGCTGCTCACCTGCTGCGATTATGGGTTCGAATCTCGCCGACAGCATAGATGTTTGTCTGTTGTGAGTGTTGTATATTGTTAGGTAGAGATTTCTGCGACGAACCGATCACTCGTCCAGAGGAGTCCTACCGACTGTGGTGCGTCGTTGTGTGTGATCTAGAAACCTCAAGAATGAGGAGGCCATGGCCCGCGTTGGGATGGAGCGCCATAGGGAAAAAAATCACAGAGAAATGAGGAGGCGTAACCATTACCAATAACAGTACGCAGATGACGATGGAACGTCAAGTTTACGCCCAGCTAATAGAAGTAAATGTCAGCGTGCTATTATAAAACGCGAAAATTTAGCATTTATTGCACGTAGATGGCGGTCGCTTCCGGACACGATCAGCAGGCAAACGATTCTTACTGTTTTCGACTGACGCGAACAGCACTGACCTTAACGGCGTGAGTAAAGGCAAACAATCTCAGGACTAAACATGAAGAGCCAACACATATACTTATGTCCTGGTGGAAACATACGTCCCTGTCACCTATTTTTTTTAAGTACGATCTTACTGACGAAGTGTACGTTACATTATCAAAATATTCTACGGACGTCTGGGATTTCGCAGTTTAGCCATTTACATTCTATTTCCGCCTTTTCAGTCTGACCTGTCTTTTAAATTATGTGTACTTACTGACAGGCTCATCCAGGGGATAAGTTACCTCAGTACACGAGGAATCCGTGGTCGTGTCTCCAGATGACATCACAGCACACGTCTCCGAAGAAAACCGCTGCCAGTGGTTGTCAATATTATGATCCTATCAGTAACATTAGAAACGAAGCCGTACTTTATAAAACGCTTTTCATATGCTCTCAGATGGTGACAGTAGCCTTGTCAGTCACTTTTAGTTACTGAAGATATTCCGGCATCGGGTCATTCGAGCAAACAATTTCAAGACAATTCCACACCCACATTATTGTGTCTAACATAAAGTTTTGTTTTAGTCCAGACAAGTTCAATTCGACTGAGATGGCAGTTGTACGGAGGAAATATAAAGGCCACGAACCCGTATATGTTCAGAGTGTGATCAGTCCTGTATGCTTATTCGTTGACGTCGCCGATATTTTAGCCAGATGGCACCATAGGCGCCTCCTCCCTCTCTCTGAAACCATGAAATCAATTCTGTATTCCTTGCGTGAAGTCTTAAGGTTTGTCGAACTGCACGCAGTGGTACTACATTGAACATAACAAAAAAATATATAATCAACTCGCACGCACAAGACAAACCTGCACTGCAAAACTTTTAATTGAAATACATCAGTTATTGGTCACACACATGATGACCTCACTTCCACTTATGCAAACACTCCAAAGGTCATAGTTATTCTCGTGAGTCGACTACAATATACATATCCTTGTACTGTACTTCCTCTCCGAGACCAAACAGCTTAACATATTGGTAACTTTCATGTAGGAGTTACGCGCTTACTGGGTGGCCTGGAGTTTACGTTATCCTCCTGAAGCACGCCCCCCCCCCCCCCCCC
>Ga0268261_10004689_pt1 | contig 10279 bp, 10 predicted proteins | sample TergutNc150P1_FD_190353 | JGI IMG/M metagenome (GOLD analysis project Ga0268261, IMG submission 190353) | Nasutitermes corniger P1 segment gut microbial community from laboratory colony in Florida, USA - Nc150 P1 (SPAdes) (version 2) | ecosystem: Host-associated > Arthropoda: Insects >...
ATTTTCTTTTGTAGGATAAATAATTTGTTGACATTGGTAGAGTTCCCCCAAAAAATTATGCCATAGCTTAAGATGGAATGAATATGAGCAAAATAAATTGTTCGTAATGTAGTTTGGGGGACAATATATTTCAAATTTCTTAATACATAACACACAGAGCATAATTTATTTGCTATTACATCAATGTGTTGATTCCAAGATATGGTTTCGTCAATTATTAGTCCCAAAAATTTGGTCTCAGCGGAGCTAGATATATCTTTGTGATACTCTTCTGCCGACACCTCAAGACTCACAGTTTATGATGTTAATAACCACAATTGTTGTTCATGGAAGTTTCAGTATGTTTTATGCTAGTATCACACGAATGCACTAAGAATTTAAGGCCATTTGCTAGATCACAAAGACTCTGTCAGATGCTTGTTTCCCAGTCAGTTGGAGTTGATTCTAATTTGCATTTTATTTACTGGTGTTGTTAAATGGTATGAGAGGTGTGGAAGTAAGCAAGCATTGTTTGTTTGATGGTGTTGCAGGGACTAAGAAAATCATTGAGTCAGGACAGCAGGTACTGCTAAAAATGTAGGTTTCTGAACATCCAAATTTTATCACGTTTAATAATATCAGGTATATTTAGCGTCAATCCCAGAGTTACATAATAGTAAGCTAGTGTCAGACAGGCTTTGTGAGAAGCATGGAAAATTGAAGACATATCACCTGAAAGTTGCAGAGCAGGTCTCGTATGCATCCGGCAGAATTAGTTTTAAGGGATGTAAGATTTTAACAGTGGCTTCAATTTATTTTTTAGAAGTATTATAAAAAAGTTTGAATATTAAACATAATTATCATGTACATAAATATGATACAAGAAGCAGTCATTACCTCCATGTCTCAGACTGTACCACATCTTTATATCAAAGAGTGTTTAAATATGGGCATAAAATTATATAATAATTTGCTTGAAAAAATTAAAAGATTCTACACACTTAGTAATTAAAAAAAAAAGCTGAAATCAATACTTTTCAAAATGCTTTTTATAATGTAGAAGAGTATTTACAGGCATCATTGTAGTAGCTGTGTATATTGGGAACTGGGGTAAATAATTATAATTACTCATATGCTCATAATTTTATATATTGTTTTAGTTGTATGGTGGCCTTTGACCATGCAATGTTTTGTGATTGATCTGTGCATTTTGTCTGTTGGCATGGTTTGTATATTGTTATGACTTGTTCACTATTATGTAATGTGATTGTATGCATGCAGATAAATACTAATACTTTGCTGGAATGCTGTGGAGTATATAATATCTGTATATTCCCACATAGTCTTCAAGAAGCCAATTTGTGTGTGCCAAGTGTGTAGCTGAAAGAAGCAGTTATATTTAGACTTAGAGTATTAAGTAATGAGCCACGTAATGAACTCAAATTTATTCATGGAGGTCAGTGTATATTCAAAGGGCTTAGGAAGTAAAATACACAGAGGATAGAACTAAAGTGAATTGAGTAGGAAAATAAAATATTTCAAATTTTAAGACTTTAAATGTGAACTGCACTAATATCACAGTGACTTCATGTAGAAGGAAAATATCCATATGTTGTAAGGAACTGACATAACAATTAAGGAACAGTTATAACATGAGAAAGTTTTCACAATTTACAGTTACATGATTTTTACAAGATAAATATTGTTCATATAAGGAGTGATACAATGGGCATTTTTCAGTCCATCAGTTTACCTGTTCATGGGTGTATGTTAAATGTAAGTATTCAGAATTAATGTAGGGGAAGTTGTAGTTGTTATTGTTTAATTTGTGTGTACATTAAACTTCACATTTTGTTATGACTTTGTGTTCAGTGTTAGGGCACCCTGGACCCTTCTCATGTTTGCATGTATCTTGACCATATTTGTGAGTTCCATTCATTCTACTTTATAATAATTAATGTTAAAATGTGTATTAATAATGCATAGTTTGAGCCTTTTTACAGTTTGTACTCAGGGCAAAGTTTTGCCCTTGGGTGTAAGTAACTTACCTCTAAATTGCTGTAATTATCAGAGGGCTTTGAAAAATATACTTTTCACCGTACAACCCCATCAGTTAAAAGTACTGTATTCTGTTGTTCCACCCATTATTATACCTCTAGAAAACAAATGGGAAATAGTGCTGCCATGGTAACCTGGAAGTTCTTCATTTCCTTCAGATACCCTTGATCAAAGAAGCACAAAAGCTAAGTCAGCGAGGACTGCACCTGGTTGCTGCTGCATGGACAGCTCCTCCTTGGATGAAAACAAATGGTGACTATTCTGGATTTGGTTTCCTGAAGGGCGAATATTACCAGGAGTGGGCTGACTATCTTGTGAAGTAAGTGACAGAACACTAGTCTTTTGACATTGAAATTCTGTGTACATTTTATGTGCCTGTCATCCAAATTGTATGTAGCATATTGTACTGTATGTGATTTGTCAAGTTTAAGAATATTATAAATGAACATAAATTATGCAGTTTGTCACTATGTGATATCCTGCATTATTTTTTAATTTCAATTCAATGATTTCAACATTTTTATTAGCACCATTTTTTCAGATTACAATAATTTGTGTTCTTTCTTCAGAGTAAGAAACCAAGTTGCCAAACTACATAATAAAGTGGAAAATGGTTGGTTTAGGTATTTCAATATTTTGTGATGTGGAGTTTACTGAGGAATATGAATTTCTCAACTGAAGAATAATAACAACACAAATTGTGTTTATGACTGTGGTTGTGGTGATGATAAACATCATCATAATCATCATCTTCTTCTACTACTACTATCACCCCCACCACAACCGCCACCGCCACACAATGGGTGTCTGCATCAAAACCTGGTCAAAATTATTTTTGTATAAATGGGGATGATTTACTTAGTGAAATGCTTGCTAATTGCTCCATATTGAGTGAAATATTTTTTTTTGTACAGTAACTATTTATTAAGCTTAATAAATCAACCTTGTGGCAATTGTACTTCTCTGCCCTTTTCTTCTTTAACATTAATGATGATGCAAAAATTTAGATTGATATTACTGAAGTTTGGAACAAATTGCTATTACTGTATTTGCCAGTTAACCTTTTTTCTCGCCATATCCAGCTCTATCAAGAAGAGCCATTTGGAAACCAAGATAAGCTTTTGAATATTTTCCCAGCAGCTTTAGCAAGAACAGTTTCATGTGGAGTTGTGTCATGAATAAGATCTTCCAATTTGTGTGTTTATCAGTTTTTTAAACAAACAAATTTTGTATTCACTCCCTTTTCTGTATACTCTCCTTTACAACCAGTATGTAATGTAGAATGTAATGAATGCTTTGTCATGAATTTCATTATACTCATCATATCTAAATTTGGAACTAAATTATTAGTAGCAAACCATTTAATCATGTGACAGAGAACAAAATTTGACACTGAACAGAAATCTTCAAAATTTCTGCTTGAAATAATGACACTTGTATCATCAGCAAATAATATTGATTTTGATACAGGATTTATTCTCAGGGGAAGGTCATTTATATGTATTATGAACAATAGAGTCCCTAGAATTGATCCTTGGGGAATCCATGTTTCAGTTTACCCCACTTAAAAAAAAATTGAGCTGTATTAGGTGATCTTACTGCAACTTTCTGTCTTTTGTTAGTTAAATAGGACCTGATCCAATTTTCAGATAATCCTCAAACTCTGTAGAAATGTAATTCAGTTAACAATATTTCATGATTCATGCAATGAAAAGCTTTTGCCAAATCCCAGAAAATTCCTCCAATATGCATTTTTTGGTTAACAGATTTGAATAACCTATCTGTTAATCTGATGGCAGCATCTTCTGTTGATATTTCCTTTCCTAAAACCGCACTGTTTTGTGAATAGTGTATTGTTAGTATGCAGGCATTGGCTAAATGTACTTTGCATAGCTTGCTCAAGTAACTTAAACACTGTTAATGATGATACAGGTCAGTAATTTGTCATAGTAAATGTGTCTCTTTTGTATAAAGTGGTTGTACTACTGCTATTTTAAGACAATAAGGAAAAACACTTGTGTACTAGGTATAGAGAGAGATATTTTAAATGTAGATTAATGGGTGACTATTGAGAGATGCTCAAGCTTTTAATATTTTACTTGTTATTTTGACATAACATGATGATTTTTTGTTGTTGTAGGTAATGTATTGTACTTTTCATCTCCTCTTCAGTGACTGGAATTATTTTTATGCTGGGGAATTTCCCAGGAAATGAATCTTTTAGAATTGAGATAGCATCTCCTTTCTCTACTCGATAAATATTGTATTTTCCAGCAGTTGTTATAAAGAAATTATTGAAGGCATTGTCATCATTGCTTGGGTCCTTTAATTTTTCGTCATTCACAAGTAAGGTGGGGACCTGTTCCACTGAATGTACTTTTCTTGTCTCTTTCTGTGTAACGCTCCATGTTGTTTTTGTTTTGTGATTAGATTTTGCTGTAAAGCTACTGTAATGTTGCTTCTTAGGTTTTATTATAAGTTTTCTTAGGATTTTACAATATAATGGGCTTTTGCTTTTGGTTTATTGCTCTTCTCATTGAATGTGTATAGACTTCTTTTGTGTTTACAAGATATTTTTTATGCCTTGTGTAATCCAATTATTCTTGTCTTTCATAGTTTTGTATTGAACTGGAAAACTAGCTGGGAAAATTTTTAAGAAAGTGCATAGAAATGAGTTGAACATATGTTTGGGATCTGTACCTATATATTCAGATTCCCAGATTTCCTTGTGTAGTAGAGTCTGAAAGTTTATAATTGTTTTAATGTCTGTTAATGTGGTTCTCTGCTTTAAAGGAAATTTGTTTATTGTTGCATATATATATATATATATATATACTAGCAGGGGTACCCGGCGATGCCCGGGATGACCAATGGCAAAATCGGATAGCAATTTTGTGTATTATATAACAAAAAAGGGGGGACATAATAAATTGTGGAAATGTATCGGAGTGAAATATGCGCCACGTTATGTACAAAAGGGTCCACAACTTACACAAAAAGCACACACATGCAAGAAGAAGAAGGCAGTATCGTGAATGAATACAATGTCTTGTTCGACAATTAATAGGAAAGCAAAGACATGTAACGAAATTGGAATGTTACCGTCTGTTTGAAATGTCACCGAAGTTTTTTGTTTTCCCTTCAGGAGCCGGAATATAAATGTTTGTAGGGTTTCTGACTCTCGAGCATGCAACATATAGTTACCCATGTGAAAAGCATGGATCACAGTGTTGTCTTGCGGTTCACAAAACATTTCCCAGAAAAAATGAAACAGGTTGAGAAGGTCGAAGAAGGTATACAAACACAGGGGTTTCCGACACAGACACACACGTGACTCTCAGGGTTGGCAGCACTGTGTTGTCGTCCCGTTAGCGAAACATCTCGCTGGAACGACGGGAAGGGTTGAGAAGGTGAAAGCATGTGTTGTCCGTAGGCAGGTAATGGAAGAAGGACGGACGAAGGTTAGATAGGTTTTACGTTATCATTTGTATAAATGTAATGTAATTGCAAGTGCAATTCATTAGTCACTTCCTTCCCGTCTTATCAGGTTTCCATTTTCACACACACACATTCCGTTCACTTCTCCGCATTTTCATTGCACAACCCACCGTGTGTGACGTCACACCAGCATGCACCGCATCACGGATATAACGGAGTAGCAGGAAGTGTGGCGCAGGCAGCCATCTACTGCGCATGAATCAGCATCCGCTCGCGACAAAATAGGTCGAAAAGTTGGGAAAGGTGAAATATTGTGGGCCCATACATACCCTACAGTCTCTTCCATACCACAGGGGAGATGTGTGCAAAGTTTGGTTCCGATCGGTCCAGAAATGTGGTTTTGTATGAGGTACAAACATTCATCTTTATATATAAGATTATTCAATAGAGGAATTTCAAACCAGATTAAGTTATGAATCACGGCACAGTATCTTTGGTTATGATGGAAATACATATGTAGACATATTGTTTAACTCATTTCTTGATAACTATCTACGGATATTTTATATTAGAAGTAGTTGATAATGGGGATTATTTTAAGGTGAATTCTGAGATATGCAACATCAATACTAGGAATAAATTGAATCTACATCTACCAATATCCAACTTGTCAGTATACCAGAAGGGAACATATTATTCTGGAATTAAGGTGTTCAGTAGTCTGCCTTTGCAAATAAAGGACTTGTCCCACAATAGAAATCAATTGAAATGTGCCTTGAAAAATTTCTTGTACTTTCATTCATTTTATATTTTGAATGAATATTTTAGCTGTAACATCTGTGTCTGTTATGCAGTGACGTGTGTAAATTATTTTCTTGGTCGTAAGTACTGTATTTTTTAAATTGGTGCTTTAATGTTTTACTTGTTTTACTAATATATTATGTTATGTTAAAACCTCAAATAATTTACTAGACCTAGTAACTAATATTATTGTACACGTTTATATTGACATCACTTTTAGATTTCTTAAGCAAATTTGACTATTTCCATATTCATATGGATTTTGTAATCCTGTACCGATTCACGGAACGAAAATAAATTATATGATATGATATGACACTATAGAACTTTTTTTTAATTAGATATAGGAGTTTTTCACTTAAAGTTGTCATGAAATTCTTTTAGCCATACTGACCCCTATCAAACTCCACTCTGTTTGAGGCCATAAGTGTACCTGGTTTGTAGATCATTATCTTCCTTTAAAATTGTGTAAACAGGCAACAAGTCAACTCAATAAATGACAGAGAACTCAACTGAAAATTTTATGTTACTACCTTCAGTGCATTATTTCAGGCATCTGCCACTGAGTAAATGATATCTTTGTTCTTGTGGGATGTTACACAGCATAGATTTGTAGTTAGGTAACTTGCAGTCTTGTTACAGTTCAGTATATTAAGTATTTTAAAATACAGTTAAGAATATTAAAATGCTTCTCCTATATTGCAGATTCCTTGATGAATACAAAAAGCAGGGTGTGGAATTCTGGGGCATCTCAACTGGAAATGAGCCAATGAATGGCATTTTCCCAGTGTACTGGTTCAATTCGATGGGCTGGACCCCACAGTCACAGAGGCAGTGGATTAAGGATAATTTTGGACCAGCCCTGAAGAAGTCACACTGCAACGTGAAACTACTTGCACTTGATGACCAGCGCTATTTGTTGCCCTGGTGGATGAACATGGCAAGTCCTAGTAGTTATGACTATTTGTAATGGTTGAAATTCCAGTGGGTTAATATATTCATGTTGCCCATTTGATCTCATTGCAGGTCATGTCGGACGAAGAGGCAGCAAAATACATAGATGGCATTGCAGTTCATTGGTACTTGGATACTCTGTTCCCACCCAGCCTGCTAGACTGCACACACAACAACTTTCCTGACAAGTTCATCCTTGCAACAGAAGCCTGTAATGGTAAGATTCAAGAATATTTCAACACTTTGGTATAAACATAAATTGCTACAATTTTTTTCCATTGCCTATCATTTAACTCGCTTTTGGAAAACATAAAACTTTGTAATTGTGGGTAACCGAATGTCAATGTAATGGTTTGGCTTCAGCATTCACCCTTTTTAGCTGTGCAATACTTCTGTTTCATCACATGGTGTAATGTTCGGAGTACATTGCAATATAGCATACTTGTCAGCCAATATTGTACAGCCCTGTTGGCATTTTTGGAGGCCCCACTAATCTCAGCAATTATGTTCTGTTGAATACAGTGGGAATGTCCTCTTCTCACCTTCCTGTTTGTTTCTTTTACCCTAAATAAGATTTAGCAAAACCCCTGAGACAGTTTGTTAGCTATTGTACTTATTTTCTTGAGACATGTGCTTGTTTTCAATTCCATTGTGGTTGAGTATCAAAACACACACACACACACCCACACACACACACACACACACACACACACACACACATGCACAAATGTTCAGTGGCTTACCAAATATGTATTGATCAGATCCAAACCATAAAAGAGAAAACTTGCTGAAAGCAAAATTTGAGGTTTAGAGCTATAGGGTATTTCCTGGGAGTACTTAGGAGTAGTCATGGGACATTCTGGGAGGAATCCTGGGGGAATGAAGTGCAAAGCACAGCCCACAACCCCACTGAAACCTGTATCCACCACTGAGTTGCTATTAACTGCATTCACAGAGTAGCATATAAATTTTTTTCTTTCTTGCTAGATCAATAGGCAGTATCTTCAGAGGGTTATTTTGTGTACAGTGAAACACACAAAAGCAAAGTTTAAATACACAATTTCAACCACGATGTACACATCGTATTTACCTGAATGTATAACAACTCTAATTTAAGATGACCCCCCAAAAAATTCATCTGCCAACATAAAAAGTATTTATCCAAATCTAAGATGGCCTTCCAAAAATAAAATGTCCGCTAAGAAAAATTATTTTATTATTCATTTCATATACTTAAAACACATCATGTCAGATTCTATCTACCTTTACCAATCAGTGTCGCTCTTTCCACTGCACAGTCAGTGCCTTCATCTTCCTCACACCAGCTCTTAACATTCCCATTCTTTACAACACCAATCCACAACATATCAACATTAGTCTCATCCACTGCACTGGACAGGCAGCACCTCTTGAAACCTTCACATTCACTTCTGGTGAGGTGTGCTGCCATGTTGTTATGATCCATATTGTCTAAATATTACACTTTTAATTTCTTGGTTTATAAATGTAATTGCACCCCGGAAGATTCACACTTTTTTCCACAGATTATCTTAGTGGTATTAAGAATTTAAAAACATGTGTTCTGGATTTTTATCTCATGGTCTGTGGTCTGATCAGTTTGACTTATTGACTATTTTTATGGATTTTAATTTACACCATTAACAGGAGAAATAGAAACAGACTGGTTGAAAATTAAGGAGGCTATTACCAAAGCAGCAGAAGAGAGTGTAGGGTATAAGAAGTGGAAGAACCGGAAATGGCTTCAAACATGAAATGATGAAATACAACTGGCAATAGAAGAAATAAAAGCTAGCTACAGAAAGTATTTACATAACAAAACAGTAGAGCAATATATAGAATATAAAAAACACCGGGCAATAGTAAGGAAAATGACAAGAAACCAACGAAGAGAGGATTGGGACAAATTTGTCAAGGCACTGGAAAGGGACATAACAGAAACACAAAGAAGGGGCTTTAAATATTTAAAAGCTACAGTTGCAAGAAAGAAATAAACTCAGAATTGATCCGATAACAAAAACGGAATGGAAAGAATATTATAGAAAACTCTGGAATGAACAGGACAGCAAAGGGGAAGAAGGAACAGAAGAGGAGAGGAGCAGTGAAGCGACAGAGGACAATGAAGATAAGATAACAATAGAAGAGCTAAACAAAGTACTTAAACAAGCAAAAAACAGGAAAAGCTGTAGATTAGATAACTTACCAATGGAACTATGAAAATTTGGAGGAAACAAATTAAAAAAGCACATATTAGACTTGTGTGTAATCTTTTGGGTATTTCCCCGGCGTCTGATTATTGTTGAATGCCGACGTTTCGGAACAATCTATCTGTTCCATTTTCAAAGGCTAGATATGAAGTGTGAAGTATGGTAGACTGGAAGAGGACCCGTATTTATACCGGGGACGAGGTTTACTTGAGGTGGTGGGACCAATGGGAAGGGGGGCAGCAGGTAGTGGGCGGTTCAGAGTGAGTGAGCAGGTGTGGAGGGGGGAGGTATAAGAGAAGTGTGTCCGGTCACGGTCGGGTTATTGTGTAATACACAGAGACTAGCACAGCCAGACAAATCCGCAGTGGCAGAACATAGTTTCAACGAAGATCACACCAAAAGACTACGAGACACCAAACTTCTTTCCGCCAAGACCAGATACATGGATCGTCTCATCAGGGAGGCCATTGAAATACAGATGCATCCATTCAACATGAATAGAGAAGATGGCCTGACACTGAGCAAATCCTGGAAACCTCTGTTACACATACTCAAAAATAGGCGAGACAACCACCCAGTACACAATAACCCGACCGTGACCGGACACACTTCTCTTATACCTCCCCCTCCACACCTGCTCACTCACTCTGAACCGCCCACTACCTGTGGCCCCCCTTCCCATTGGTCCCACCACCTCAAGTAAACCTCGTCCCCGGTATAAATATCGGGTCCTCTTCCAGTCTACCATACTTCACACTTCATATCCAGCCTTTGAAGATGGAACAGATAAAGTGTTCCGAAACGTCGGCATTCAATAATCAGAC
>Ga0268261_10004690_pt1 | contig 10278 bp, 5 predicted proteins | sample TergutNc150P1_FD_190353 | JGI IMG/M metagenome (GOLD analysis project Ga0268261, IMG submission 190353) | Nasutitermes corniger P1 segment gut microbial community from laboratory colony in Florida, USA - Nc150 P1 (SPAdes) (version 2) | ecosystem: Host-associated > Arthropoda: Insects > Digestive...
TGGAAAAAATAAAGAAAAAGTGAGTACTTTATTTTTTTCTTCTGTTCAGTTTAATGTTTGCATGTCCTGGTTTAATTTTTTATACTGTATGTAGTGTACCTTGATTAAACGGAAACCTGGCTTTAGCAGAAAAATGTTCTGGTCCCTTGAGATTCCGTTTAAGACAGGTTTTACTGTAGTACCAGCAGCAGCGACAGCAACAGTAGTGATCTGTATTAATTAACTACAGACTACTACAGCTTCCACGCACTAGGCACAAAGTGTCCCAAATTGAACCAAAATTGCCAAACACATTAGAACAATTGGGCCAGTAATTGCTGAACAATCAGCTGCTATAGTTATAATAGAAGTAGTAGTTGTAACTGTAAAATGCAGTAGGTCAAAGGCCAGTCATATAAATTCATGTGCAGTTTGTTGTACTTGCCAGACTTTCTTTCTGCCTAAAAATTAGATGCTGCGGTAGTGATAATAGAAGAAGTGGTTGTAGTGGCAGTGAATGACTTACATATTAAGTACAATTGCTTGACAAACTTTGACTTTTGTACCATCATGATGTTTGTACAATTGAATGGTACATGTTCACATATAGCATGGTGAGGTCATAAACCCAGTTCTTCCTTCCTAAAGAAAGGAATTACAGTATTTGGATGACTAACATTTAATTGTGTAGTTCTGCTGTATGTTGATGCAAATCCAATGGAGCACCATTAAGGGTATATTTCCATGTACTTTAAATTGCAGCATCAGTGTTTCACCCAACTACACCAAACAGAAATGGCACAACAATACAGATCTCTCCAGAGGATGAAGTTTATACAGACACAAGTTACCCTCAGTCAGTGTGGAGGCAGTTTCAGGTTCTGTGTAGGAGGTCGTTCTTGTGTTCTCTGAGAGATAAGGTATGTTACAGTAAAATAGGAAAATCTCCTGACTTACGAATTTTTCTCACAAATCTCAATAAGAGAGAGAAATTATTGTGTCATACTGAAATACAATAAAATGTAATCATGCAGCATGATCAATGTGGAGTGTACAAAGTATATTTTTTACTAATTAAATTACAGTGAATAAAAGATAGTGCTTCTAGCATGGGTATTCTTTATAAAGTTTACATGGAAGTTTGATTAACTTCAAAGTATGCTACAGAAAATGTTCGGAGTGTCCACTGTGCTTGACTTCTGATGTTCACATTTTGCAGATGTGTTCCCCAAGAATGTAGGGGTGTTTCAAATGTTATGTGTAGCATCCACAACTAAAGCATGGCATTTGTTGTCTGCAACCTTGCTAGTCGTGAGCTCCCACATATTAATGTCCTTTATGTTCACATGAGAGGATCTTGTTTGCCAGGCATGTCATCTTCTTAGGCCTGTGAGTTGATGCCAATAGCTGCAGTTAAGATAATCCAACTTCCTATGTTGAAAATAAGGTGGAACACCATCATGTTGCAAATACACAGTTTGATAAGGGAACATACTCCAAAAAGAAGATATCTTCTATGAGATTTCCACTGAGAATCTATGAACCAATAAACTGGTTTACTTTGGCTTCATACCAGACATTTTAGTGGGAACCAGTGTTGGATGTTGCTCTCGACATATATATTTTCCTTAGTGGCCCTTAAGAGGATGCTGTCAGTATTATTCATTCCATAATGAGTGGAATATTCTGTATTCAATTTTAAATATTTAATGACAGAAGTTTTATTTTGAAGCACAGTCTACCAGTTCAAGATGCCAAGTCCTTGGTGCATGGTAATGATACACACTATCAGTGTACATTGCTCTCAAGACTTTTGCAGAGTTTGTCATGTACCTACATGGCCTTTGTTGTATTTCTTGTATCAAATTATCTTTGTTGTATTGAGGAGTGTGACATTCTGATGTCAATATGTTTGTCTTCCATAACCCTCAATACCTACAAGCAAACACCTGTCATCTTCAGTTTGTCACTGATTTCTCAACATCTGTGTTTGGATTACCATTACATAATTCATACCCAAATTGCATGTCTGCATTCTCTTCAGTAACCAATGTAAAAGGTATCATTATTAGCACAAAATGTATACACTACTTGTGACACAGGTACGGTGCAACTGACACGATCTGAACAAATAAACGCTATTTTACCTTATATGCAGTGCTGCAAAGCTTTTAACAATATTCTGTGTTTAAACACACTTTCATTTTGTAGGCAGGTATTTTGAATATTTTTTCAGTGAGTTTCATTATTTAACAACACATACTTTAGTTGTCCATTGTAGGTACCGGGGAATTTTTAATTTGAAACTCATGTGTCTTATGTATTAACCTTGCTCTCAAATTTCTATGCCTGCATAAATGTTCATAATTGTATCTATGTTAATTGTACATCCTTGAGCTCAAAATCACATGATTAATGTACACAAGTGACCTGCACCTCCTGAATCTTTCTGTGAAGGCTATAAACTCTGCTTCAATATTCTGTATATTAAGCAAAAAACTCAAATATCTACAGTGCATATCACTCCTGGTGTTACAATTATTCCCCTTTTTATCCAGTGCTGGTAATCCCTTCTGGTAGAAATGCCAGATTTATTTATGCAGAAACTGTTTTTTTGTTATTTGTATGAAGTATGAACCAAAGCTTTAATTTTCAGCTCCTTGTTCAAGTTCGAATACTTGCTCATTTGTTTGTTGGACTATTACTTGGAGCTGTCTATTACAATGCTGGAAATGATGCTTCAAAAGTACTCAGCAATAGTTCGTGCATTTTCTTCTTTGCATTGTTCCTGTTCGCTTCCAATGCAATGCCATGCGTAATAGCAAGTAAGTGTAACAGAAATAATACAGAAATTTCCTTTCACTGCAAACATCCAGTTTTATAAACATAAATGTAAACAGATAAAAAATATTCATACTACAGATACTGTGCACTGACACAGTCTCCTCTTTTGAACTTTGCCTACCATCTTGTTTTTTAAAGAACATGGCATGGAAGCCGGCTCTGCCTCTGTCTTCAGGCAAAAAAGCGCCAAACCTGGTGGACCCCTTACATTGAGCTGTGTTCAATCATTGGGCCTCTTCTTTCTTAGGATTTTATACATCTGTTTTTTTTTAATATGTTTTGGAAGCTGGCTCTGCTTCTGTGTTCGGGCAAAGAAGCATCTAACACTTAGATGGAACTCAGTAACTGAGAGTAGCCCAATCTAGTAGGTCCACTGATTTAGGTGCTTCTTTGCCTGAAGATGGAAATAGAGCCGGCTTCTGAAACATCATGTTTTTTAAAAAAAATTATCCAATGGACAGAGTCCAAAAAAGGGAGATAGTGTCAGTGAGTCATACCCCATTGTGAAACCTTATAGTACAAATACTACTGTAATGCAGTGTTTGTTTTTACGGACAAAGCAGAATGTCAAGCAGGCTTTTTCTTGAAAAATGATTAGTTTGTATTTAAAAAAACTTCAAAATCAGAAAACAAAGACAGTGTTATATCAAGTGTTGGATATATCCACCGTGCTCAGGAATGCATGCTTTTCCTCCCTCTTCTTTTTTTCTGTTCTTTTTTTTAATACAACCCGATGAAGAGATTCTTAAGTGATTCTTGACTGGAGCATTTATGTATATTGTTTCAAAACTAATATATGTGTATTTTAAGTGTATTTTACAATAAATGATGTGTTAGACTGAACAGTTCTTATTCCTTGGTATCCAATAACACATCGGGATGAATAGCGTTAAGTTAATAATTATACTTGGCATTTTAATAGCATTGTAAATATACAATATTTTAACTTATTACAGTATACAGTCCATTTTAACCCTAATAATTTTAACTTAACTGTACACCGTAGGCAATATACTTCAGTACTGTAAACTCTTGGGATCCCAATTGTACAAAATCAAATTTGGATCTGTTCTACGGTAGAGGCCTGATGATGGCTCTATGGAGCTGAAACATGCAGCTTTATATATAAGTGTATTTTACAATAAATGATGTGTTAGACTGAACAATTCTTATTCCTTAATATATGTGTGGGTTGTTTTTGTACACATTTGCTTTCAAAATCCCCCAAAGATAGGAGTCTATAATGCTAGATTCAGAGATCAGTGGGCCACAATTTTCAAGAAATAATTTTCTGTGAAAAAAATCAGTCTTTATTAGCAGTGCCGAGTTTGCTGTATTTTCCAGAACTGTATCTTACCAAATCTACACACCATGTTTAGACCCATCAAACAGGGATATGAAGTTACATCATTAATTCTTGGTAATGCTCAGATGTTTCTGTTTCTTTAAAGAAAATGGAATCGATTATTATCCATCAAGAGACAACATATACACCAAACTGTCAGGAGTGTAACAATTTTTCGTGGAAAGTACGCAAATTTTCGGTGCTCCATATTCTCCTGTTTTGTCTATTAATGTATTCACTAACATGAAGCCATGCCTCATCAGTGAAAGGAAATGGGGAAATTTATGTCTAAACTCATTCTTGCAAAATAGACTTGTGTGATAGGTATATTGGCACTTTGATGGTTGGAAGGAAGCTGGCACATGTCCGTTACAAAATCACAGGACCTGCACGGTTCTGCAGTTGTGTTGTCACAGTTGTACATATTATTTAATGAATCCAATTGAACTCCTTCAGATACAGCCATCAATAAATATTTGTTGCAGTGTGATGGATTTCCCAAATACTTTTACAGCTTTGAGAACATTTAAGTTTTTAATGTTCTGTATGTATATATTTCAGTTCCTGCAGAGACATTAGTAGTTTTACGTGAACACCTCAACAACTGGTACTCCCTGAAGGCATATTATTTCTCTAAGCTTGTGGCAGATATTCCTTTACAGGCAAGTAAATGCAGTATATCTTGCATTTTTAGGAACATGATATTCCTTATGGACTATGCCATTCACTCAGTTTCATACATGTTTTGCTCAAACTAAGATGGAGCTGGTTAAGAAGGAAATAGAGTGTCTGAATTTTTAATTTGAATTCAATAAATGTGTTTTGGCCAAGCTTTAACTTTTCAGATTTATTTGAAGTGTTCTGTAAGTCACAATTTGCATCTGTGTTACAATTCTTTATAGATTATATGTCCTACTATGCTGCTACTTCCGGGATATTTTCTGACAGATCAACCTACTGATGGGACAAGGTTCTTACAATTCTGGTTCATATGTCTCTTGGTGTCTGCCATTGCTCATAATCAGGGACTTGCAGTGGGTGCTCTCTTAAGGAATCCTCAGGTCAGTATCCATACACATAATTATGCAACACGCTTTGAAATGATTATAGCTGTTGTGTTGTCTAGGCCTTACAACAGAACATTTGGAATGGAATGCTAGCTGGAATGAGTGTGTTTGCTAAATGTAATTTATGTATGTTACAAGACCAATTTGAATTCAATTAAAAAAGTAAGTTAATGACATTTCTGGATGTTGCAAGACACATGTTTTACAGTACCATAATGAAATATGCTGTTTGTTAATATATTCTAACCTGAAAATACATACGGTACCAAAAGTTTTGTGCAGTCCTTGTTTAGTATTTTTTTAGGGGACAATGTATTTTAGTACCATCCTGAGAAAGAAATAAACAAATAAAAAAAAAAGAGATGCAGAAAATCTATTACAGGAAATGGAGATAAGCCCGCAGAAATTAAAATATTATGCATGTTATGCAACCATACAAATTCTGGTGTATTGTTGTATAATCAGTAGATTTTGAATTTGTCCTATAAAGAGCATTAGACTGATGATTTCAAGCAAAGGCACTGATAAATGCAAGTATTTATGTGTCCTTTTCACCATTTACACGACACGTACTTCAGGACTGAGGTCACGTGATCCGTAAATAAGATGGCATGCCTGTACAACGTATATTAAATATAAAAAAAATTGTAAAACCGACTCCCCCAAAAACATTATGCATTATATTACTGAACTGTACTTATACTACAGTCCTTTTCATCACACACCATTGTGTTCAGTATAAATAAAGATGATTTTGTGTGCTTTGTCTGGGGAAATTATTGATATTAGTACAGAGGTATATTCAAGCTTGTGGTCTTGACGCTAGATATGACAAGAAAGGCAATGTACATGTTATGCAAAATTTTGGCACGTTTGAATCTTTGTGTCCAGATTTATTCCCCCTCATTTGGCAGGGAACACAAGCACATGAACTCTACTGCCATGTGTTAAATACATTGTTATTGCTATCAACAATTAGGAACAGAAACAAATATTACAAGTCTATCCTAGCAAAGGAAACTGTGAGTTTCCTCTTGTACTGTTGCACTACATATGTTGCTGTCAGCAGTACGCAAGGTAGGAAGTACATGTGTAACGTAATATTGTGATCCCTTTGGATCTTTGCATGTATTTTTGCCTTAATTATCCATGATGCAAAAGGAATCTGCGCCTTGAAGTTTCATCCAGTCAGAAACAGTAAGTATTAAATATTATAACTTTATGTATCTGTATCCTAATTACCTGGCATGAAAATCCAGTGTTCTTTATGCCAAATAATTAAGAACATTTTATGGCCTGTCTGGCTTTCTGCCTGCTGTATGACTGTCTCATAAATGGCAAGATTTTCAAAAAAGAAGTATTTGACATGAAATGTTGTATTTTCTGCTCAATTTTTATCTGAAAATTTGTCCATCCAGATAACACTGGTCAACAAAGATTTTGTCCCATGAGGAAAAATATCTGTTTCTGTTGTATTTTTGGATGCTGAATTCAAATGTGTTTTCAGAATTTCTCTATCACCCACCCCTTTCACGTTACCTCAGATTGTGTGAAAGCACAAGCCTACATATGAGAGTCACTGGAGGCTTGTAGGAAGTAGTCTGGACATGTTGTAACAAGCAAACAGTCACGTGTCATACACGTGTGACTAACAGTACTCTGCCGGTTGCTGGCCAGAGCTCACTGTGTTATCGTCTCAGAAGTACATGTGTTTGTTCCACCATTAATATGCTGAGAAAGTGCGTAAATTCATCGGATGCATTCTGCTGCGCCTGTGGTGAGGTGACATTCTAATCCCAAAGATGGTCTTTCACACCCCTGATTAAGAATTGCTGTGAGCATTATTTCGGCTGCAAAGTGGTTGATCAGGACGAAAGTTGGGCTCCCCATTTTTGTTGTGTGACATGCGCCATGCTTCTCGCGACATGGGCAAAAGGTTCACAATGTATGCCTTTTGCCATTTCTATGGTTTGGAGAGAGCCCACGGATCATGTTTCAGATTGCTGCTTCTGCCTGACCAGTATTTCTCGTGTAACAGCAAAGTGCAAACACACAGTTGAAAATCCTAATTTACCATCTGCACTGAGGCCAGTACCTCACAGTGCAGAGTTACCTGTGCCAAAGCCTCCAACAAACATGATGCTGAGTGACAGTGAGTCAAGTGATGAAGATGTAGGCCAAGCTAACAACAATATGGATTGTGATCCAACATTTGCAGGAGCCTGTTCTTCCAATGAACCACACCTGCTGACTCACGGGGACCTGAATGATATTGTCCGCGATTTGAACCTGTCAAAGAAGCAAGCTGAACTTTTAGGCTTCAGGTTAAAGGGCTGGAATCTTCTGCGCCAGGGCACTAAGGTGTGAGTGACGCAAAAATCAAGAAGGGAATATTTATAGGACCCCAGATCAGGGAACTGATGCAGGACAAACAGTTTGATGAAGACTTGAATGAGGCTGAAAGAAATGCATGGTTGTCATTTAAGAGGATTTGCAAGGACTTCGTAGGAAATCACTAAGCAGCGAAATATCAGTATGTTGTGCAGGACTTGTTGACTTTGTACAAAGCTATGGGATGCAATATGAGTTTGAAAATCCACTTTCTGGAGTCACACTTGGATTTTTTCCCAGAAAATCTCAGTGAAGTCAGCAATGAACACAGTGAAAGAATTCACCAAGGCATTATGGCTATGAAAAAGCGGTACTAAGGCAAGTGGATCTCAAGTATGTTGGCAGACTATTGCTGGACAGTGAAGAGGGATGTACCTGACACCAAATACAGGCGAAAGTCATATGCCTAAACATTTTAGAGGAAGGTTTCTGCCTTTTTCTTGAGTACATAAAGTACTAGTTTGCACATTTAAATTCCTCTGTATCTTTGAAACCCTGCCTCATAGAAAAATTCTGTATACATACCTGAATTCAGCATAAAAAACACTGCTAAGTTCACATATTGAAGTTCGTGGGACAAAAAAGTTAAATTTTGTTGACCATTGTAATTAGACAAGTGGGAGCGGAGTTGATCCCTGAGCCTGGGGTGGACAGACGGACAGGCATGATGAAGACAATAATCAATTTCGGCAACTCGGGGTATAGCCTAAAATGACCTGTAATCTTATTATCAAGTGCATACGTGCTATAGTGAAGTTTGTGTAATATTGTACTGCATGTGAAATAATAATACGTGTATTGTATTGTATTCTATTTATTTATTATATTTTACATTCCATGGATCATTTTGGGTAAACCTCATTTAGATATAGGAATAGTCAACATAAGTAGAAATACATTATACAATATGTGCTAACATAATGTGTATGCTATAGCAAGCATCCATCATAGTACAAGTGTAGAACAATTCAACACAAGTCATTCAGTCACACCTAAGTAATATAAATAATTTGACAGTGTAATTACTATACTATATACCAATTCATTGGAGGTAATAAACATAAGTAATTTCAAGCATAGATGATGAATAAAAGTCTTAAGAATAAAATAAATATTTATAATTATATAAAAGTACCAAGATCACTTCTAGAAATCCAGTTAAAATATTCATCAAGTGTATAAAATGAACCCATCAAAAGAAACATTTTTAGAGCTAATTTAAATTTTTTTACATTCCAAGATAATTTCTTGATATTTTGAGGTAAGTGATTGAAAATTTTAATCCCTAAGTAATGGACTCCTTTTTGATATTTAGTCAATTTTATTGATGGCGGATATAAGTCAGACTTATGGCGAGTGTTAATGGAGTGTACCTCAGAGTTAGATGTAAACTATATTCTTAACTAAAAACAGTAATAATGACAATATATACTGTGAGTGTAGTGGGAGAATGTTTAATTTTTAAAACAATTCACAACAATACTCTGTTACCAGCATTCATAACAATTCTTATTGCTCTTTTCTGTAATTTGAAAATATTATTACTGTAGGGTGAGTTACCCCAAAAGATTATACCATATGCTCTGATGGAATGCACATAAGAAAAATAAATTGTTCTCAAGTTCTTTGTGGAGATAATAGATCTCAGAGATCTAATTACATAACATTTTGTACTTTATAGCTAATCCATATGAAATTGTAACTTTGAATATGTACATATGTATGTATGTATGCAAGATACAACATAAATCAGAAAAAGTTAAGGAACTAGTTGTAATTTGATTTTACCAGAGAGTCCACACAGTTACTTTGTAAGTGCATTTGCATAGTAACAAAAATTGCCTATTACCTCCATCATGTCAGTCTATCCTACTTTGTTTGTCCAACCGCATATGTTGGCACAGCTGCCACTGGATTGATTTCTGTGAAAATTTTATATTGGGGACTTCTGTGAAACTCTGATGGGAAACTTCAAATTTAGTTAAAACTGACTATTTTGCCTGAATACATAAGTACATTTATTGTTAGTGGCAGCATAAATTCATTATAATACCATTTTTATGCAACAGTGTTTTTTTATTGTTGAGAGTGACAGGTAGGTCAATAATACACATGACACATTGTTTCACCTCCTTCCCAAAATGGTTATGTGGAAGTACCACAATGGGATGTTATATATTTGTTGCCTATCTTTTTTCAAGAGAGAGTCAGAATGGTCCAGTACACATTACAGTATGTAAGTCACAAGCAGGTTATTCTTATAGGACTATAATAGATACAAATGCATCAAATGAATGGTTACCTCTCAAAATCACAGCTAGTCAAATGGGCTTTATGTGAGTGTTAAATTATAACACGCATTTATCATAACATTGGTACTTCGGCACAGAGTTCTTTTATACAGGTGTCCCAGGAGGAAGGGACAAAACTTCGGGAGAGTGTTCCTTATGTTAAAATATACCGATATAACCCAAAACATCTATATCCAAAGTTGAACGGTTACAGAGATAATGGCCAGAGAAGTTTGAAACTTTGACAGCTGTTACACACTTATTGATTACCAAATACATATTAAAACTGGCAGGAATATGTGTTTTCTGTAATGTTAATATCTGTACGTAACATCAAACTAACTTGTGAGTGACATAAAGC
>Ga0268261_10004691_pt1:7500-10278 | contig 10278 bp, 20 predicted proteins | sample TergutNc150P1_FD_190353 | JGI IMG/M metagenome (GOLD analysis project Ga0268261, IMG submission 190353) | Nasutitermes corniger P1 segment gut microbial community from laboratory colony in Florida, USA - Nc150 P1 (SPAdes) (version 2) | ecosystem: Host-associated > Arthropoda: Insects...
AAATAAAGAAAGAAAGGCAACTAGATGTATTCTGAATATCTGTAAGATACAATGGAATATAATAAAGGAAGAAAGAAAGAAAGAAAGAAAGAAAGAAAGAAAGAAAGAAAAAAAGGCAACTAGATGTAGTCTGAATATTTGTAAGATACAATGGAAAAGAATAAAGAAAGAAAAAAGGGAAGAAAGAAAGAAAAAAGAAAGAAAGAAAGAAAGGCAACTAGATATAGTCTCTATATCTGTAAGATACAGTGGAATATAATAAAGAAAGAGAGAAAGAAAGAAATCAAGAAAAAAGAAAGAAAGGCAACAAGATGTAGTCTGAATATCTGTAAGATACAAAGAAATATACTAAAGAAAGAAAGAAAAAATAAATAAATAAATAAATAATTAAAGAAAGAAAGAATGGCAACTATATGTCGTCTGAATATCTGTAAGATACAATGGAATATAATAAAAAAAGGACAAAAGAAAGAAAGAAAGGAAATGAAAGAAAGAATGGCAACTATATGTCGTCTGAATATCTGTAAGATACAATGGAATATAATAAAAAAAGGACAAAAGAAAGAAAGAAAGCAAAAAGAAAGAAAGAAAGGCAACTAGATGTAGTCTCAATATCTGCAAGATATAATGGAATATAATAAAGAAAGAAAAAAGAAACAAAGAAAGAAAGGAAGGCACCAAATGTGTTCTGAATATCTGTAAGATACAATGGAATATAATAAAGAAAGAAAGAAAGAAAGATAGGAAGAAAGAAAGAAAGAAAGAAAGGCAACTAGATGTAGGCTGAATATCTGTAAGATACAATGGAATATAATAAAGAAAGAAAAAAAGAAAGACAGAAAGAACGAAAGGCAACTAGATGTAGTCTGAATATCTGTAAGATACAATGGAATATAATAAACAAAGAAAGAAAGAAAGAAAGAAAAAAAAGAAAGAAAGAAGGAAAGAAAGAAAAAAGAAAGAAAGAAATTAAGAAAGAAAGAAAGAAAGGCAACTAGATGTAGTCTGAATATCTGTAGGATACAATGGATTATAATAAAGACAGAGAAAAAGAAAGAAAGAAAGAAAGGCAACTAGATCTAGTCTGAATATCTGTAAGATACAATGTAATATACTAAAGAAAGAAAGAAAGAAAGAAAGAAAGAAAGAAAGAATAAAGAAAGAAAGAAAGAAAGGCAACTAGATGTAGTCTGAATATCTGTAAGATACAATGAAATATAACAAAGAAAAAAAAATTAAGAAAGAAATAAAGAAAGGAAGAAAGAAAGAATGAAAGAAAGAAAGAAAGAAAGAAAGAAAGAAAGAAGGAAAGAAAGAAAGAAAGGCAACTAGATGTAGTCAGAATATCTGTAAGATACAATGGAATATAATAAAGAAAGATAGAGAGAAAGAAATAAAGAAAGAAAGAAAGGAAAGGAACAAGATGTAGTCTGAATATCTGTAAGATACAATGGAATATAATAAAGAAAGAAGAAAGAAAGAAACAAAGAAAGAAAGAAAGGCAACAAAATGTAGTCTGAATATCTAAGATACAATGGAATATAATAAAGAAAGAAAAAGGAAAGAAAAAAAAGAGAAAAGAAAGAAAAAATAAGAAAGTAAGGGAGAAAGAAAGGAAGGCCACTAAATGTAGTCTCAATATCTGTAAGATACGATGGAATATAATAAAGAAAGGAAAAAGAAAGAAAGAAAGGTAGAAAGGCAACTAGATGTAATCTGAGTATCTGTATGATACATTGGAATATAATAAAGAAAGAAAGAAAGAAAGAAAGAAAAAAGAAAGAAAGAAAGAAAGAAGGCAACTAGATGTAGTCTGAATATCTGTAAGATACAATGGAATATAATAAAGAAAGAAAGAAAGAAAGAAAGAAAGAAAGTAAGAAAGAAAGAAAAGAAAGGCAACTAGATGTAGTCTGAATATCTGTAAGATACGATGGAATATAATAAAGAAAGAAAGAAAGAAGAAAGAAAGAAAGAAAAAAAGAAAGGAAGAAAGAAAGAAAGGCAGCTAGATGTAGTCTGAATATCTGTAAGATACAATGGAATATAATAAAGAAAGGAAAAAGAAAGGAAGAAAGAAAGAAAGAAAAAAGAAAGTAAGGAAAAATAAAGAAAGAAAAAAAGAAAGAAAGAAAGAAAGAAAGAAAGAAAGAACGAACGAAAGAAAGAAAGAAAGAAAGAAAGAAAGAAAGAAAGAAAGAAAGAAAGAAAAAAAGAAAGAAAGAAAGAAAGAAAGAAAGAAGGAAAGAAAGAAAGAAAGAAAGAAAGAAAGAAAGAAAGAAAGAAAGAAAGAAAGAAAGAAAGAAAGAAAGAAAGAATGAAAGAAACGCAACTAGATGTAGTCTGAATATCTGTAAGATACAATGGAATATAATAAAGAAAGAAAAAAGAAAGAAAGAAAGGAAAAAAGAACGAAAGAAAGAGAGGAAGAAAGAAAGAAAGAAAGAAAGAAAGAAAGAAAGAAAGAAAGAAAGAAAGAAAGAAAGAAAGAAAGAAAGAAAGAAAGAAAGGTAGAAAAAAGAAAGAAAGAAAGTAAACTAGATGTCTGAATATCTGTAAGATACAATGGAATATAATAATGTAATGACAATGAAGCGTTTTCGACAGCTCATTACTCAATTCCCACTTGTTGTCTGTACATTAGTCAACAAATAGTGTCAGCGCATGCCTGACGAAATTGTCACACCTCTCAAGGTTGCCTCGCAAGTAACGTTTGTATGTGTTATGAACACAAGTATGCTAGACTCAGCATTTATCCCTTATAAATGCTGAGGGAAA
>Ga0268261_10004692_pt1 | contig 10277 bp, 10 predicted proteins | sample TergutNc150P1_FD_190353 | JGI IMG/M metagenome (GOLD analysis project Ga0268261, IMG submission 190353) | Nasutitermes corniger P1 segment gut microbial community from laboratory colony in Florida, USA - Nc150 P1 (SPAdes) (version 2) | ecosystem: Host-associated > Arthropoda: Insects >...
TGTCGTGTGTTGTCAGGTAGAGGTCTCTGCGACGAGCTGATCACTCGTCCAGAGGAGTCCTACCGACTGTGCTGCGTCGTTGTGTGTGATCTAGAAACATCAAGAATGGGTGCTCCATATATATATGACATTAGTCGCCTAAGTGTTAAATCAACGGACCCAGTGTCTAATTGAGCTAACATCTATGTCATTCTCACCACACAAGCTTCAGAGGCGTCTACGAATCTCTATTGCACTGCAGCCTACCGCAGTAACAAATTCAGTCTCTGCTCTCTGCATAGTACATACATCCAAAACATCAGCCATATTTCACTGCTGCTATGTGTAATGCGCGTGACTTACTGTAACACCGATGATCCTCTTGCAGCTGCACAGTGTCGCTCTCCGGCGGGTGAGGCAAGAAACTATCCGGCGCCACATTTAAAAAATTATACATTGCGATCCTACCGACTTGCTTAAGTAATTATGCTTTTATCCATAGCGTAATGGGTTAAAAATATTTTCATCTAAACCACTTCCCCTCCCGAAGTTCAGGTAGATTTTAAAAACGCGAGTCTTTACGCGCGTTCGCAAAATTGTTTAAAACGACTATTATCACAGCAGTTCTACCTCTCCGTCCGTTAGTATGCACAAAACGCTTCGGCTCCCATTCGATAAATTTTGCATAAATATAAAGTGTCAGATATAAAAAAAAACCTGTCGAGGAAATCCAAGTTCTGTTAGGATGTGACAAGAATAACGAGTATTTTACATGAAGACCTATTTATACTTGTGATAGTATCTATCTGAATTCTTCTTAGAACAAGAAATATTTCAGACAAAATTTTTATGGGAAAGAAAAGGAAATATTTCACATTCAATCATTTTTTCCGAAATTTATGCATTTTTGTTATAATGTGGAAAAATGCGGTACAACCGGACGGGTCACAAAGGATAATATATTTTGGCACATGCGCTTTGCATGCTGGATGAGTAACGCTACAGTCACCAGCTTATAACAAATCATATTTATTGCTCTGCACGGTAGAAATAGAAACGCGGACGTCCGTAATATTTTCTAATACGTACTTTGCGTCTCTTGTTTATTTACAAAATGAAATCCGTATGGATATGGCCTCACAAATACTGCGGTTACGACATGTAAATATGAGCTCAGATTGTTACAATCCACATGACAATTGTCACACGATTTGCGTATGTGTAGTAACAAAATGTGTGTGTTAAACTCTCATTAACCTGACAATAAATACGAGTACTGTTCTCTTCTAAATTATTACGCAGCTAGTAGGGGTAATTTCTTACCAAACATGTTACCACTACTCGCTGCGTAATAACCCACAATAGCACAGTTCACAGCTACTACGCGGCGGAAATCTGAAGAAAAACATTGAATATATTCTGAACTTTTTTCCCGGCAATAAGTAATTTCTTTAGGACACGTTATATATGGGTGCTTTTTCAGCAAGTTCGTGGTTTTGTCGCTATTATATAAATGATAATATCATACATCATATTACATCTACGGTGAAATGTCTATGGCGTTGTGGAAGACATCTTGGGCTTATATTGACAGAGCAAGATGAAAGAACAAAGAGACAGAAGAAGGAATTGTTTTGAGGGGCACTCTACATTTATTACTGTTGGAAAATACAGGAAATATAGTCATCTGTAGTTTCAAAGTTTGTATCGTATTTTCCTGGTAAAAAAAAAAGTCCGGAAGCAACGTAGAGCGTTGTAAAGTTAAGAAGATAAGGTCAAGAGAAATGGAATGTTAAAGTGTGCAGGAAGAAAATAATCTGAGATATTTCGGGTGAATTTTAATTTCGAAGAAGTCCAATACAAGAATTTTTTTATAACATTCAGATGAATGCATTTGAGATGAAATTCTGAAGTTTATAATAGGTGACCCCCATGACTAGGATGGAGTTTTTTTGTCTTGAAAAAGAAATTATGTTATTTATCTATCAAAGTATTTGACAGTAGTAATGGAAAGTACCGTACGCTTGAATTTTTATTTTTCTCCAAATACTGAATTTCGGTGCACTGTGGTTGCTAATCGTCAATGATTTTAATTAACACCATTCTTCATACGTCTTGTAAAATTTCAGTAGTAGTGATTACGGACGGAATTTAATGTAAAAAAATTTAATATCTGGAAACTAAATGAGCTGGAAGTTGGGAAACAGTTTCAGATTAAGTACTCAAACAGATTTCCAGCTTTGGAAAACTTAAGTAATAGCGAGGACATGAGGACATAAATAGGGCTTGGAAGATCATTAAGGAGATCATCAAAAACTCAGCTAAAGAGAGTCTAGGTCTGCACGAATAGGAGCAACATAAATCATGGTTTGATTAAAAATGTTTAGGTTTTTTAGATCAAAGAAAGCAGGCTAAAATGCAGTGGATACAGGATCCAAGCCAAACAAATTTAGATAATCTGAACTATGTAAGACTTGAATGTGGTAAATATTTCAGGAATAAAAGAAGGAATTCCTGAAAGCTAAATTGGATAAACTTGAAAGTAACAGTAAGGTATAAAATATCAGAGACTTGTACAGGGGTACCAATGACTTTAAGAAGGGTTACCAGCCTAGAAATAATTTAGTAAATATGAGAACAGTGATTTGTTTACAGACTCCCAGAGTATTTTGTTAGGTGGAAGAACTATTTCTCTCAGCTATTGAATGTACATGGGGTTAGTGATCTTAGGCAGAAGAAATAAACCTAAACAGAGACACTAGTGCCTTATTCGAGTGTCTTTGAGGTTGAGATGGCTATTGGAAAGTTAAAAAGACACACATTACAAGGTATTGATCAAATTCCTAGAAAATTGATTACAGCAGGAAGCAGAACAATTCAATTTGAGGTCAATAAATTTAACAATTCTATTTGCCATAAGAAGAAATCGCCTGAGCAGTGGAAGGAGTCGGTCATTGTACCTAGTTATAAGAAGGTTGATGAAACAGATTGCAGTAAGAGGCATATGTATTTATAAACTACGTGTAAAATTTTATCCGACATCCTACTGTCAAGTTTAACTCCACAAACAGAGGAAATTTTTGGGGTTTATCAGTGTGGATTTCGACGCAACAGGTCATCTACGGATCATATATTCTACATTCGCCATGAAAACTGGTAAAAATGGAAACACAGTAAAGCAGTGGGTCAGCTATTTATAGACTCCAAGAAGACATATGATTCAATTAGGACAGAAGTCTTGTATGATATTCTAATTCATTTTGGTGTCACTATGAAATTGGCAAGTGCAAAAAATATGTTTAAATAAACCGTATAGCAGAGTTCGGGTAGACAAGCATTTGTCTGACATGTTTCCAATTAGGAATGGTTTGAAATTAGGAGATGCTTTATTGCCATCGCTCTTCACCTTTGGTTTAGAGTATGCCATTAGGAGAATTCGGAAAAAACAGGAAGGCTTGAAACTGAATGTTAACGACAGCTATTGGATTTGATGCTGATGTTAATATATTGGTTGGAAGCGTGCGTACTATAAACAGAAACACAGAATCTTTAATGTTTGGTAGTAAGGAGAATGGATTAGAAAGGAATGCTGATAAATCTAAGTACATTATCATGTCACGAGATAAGAACCGCAAGAAGAAGTCGCAATATAAAAGTTGATAACAATTTCTTTGAAAGGGCAGAATAGACTGGAATAGAATAGAATAGAATAGAATAGAATAGAATAGAATAGAATAGAATAGAATAGAATAGAATAGAATAGAATAGAATAGAATAGAATAATATTTGGTTTCAAAGCCTTTCGGGATCAATGCATCCAGGCCTTAAGGCAGGCCATTTGTGCCCCATGTTCTGTACTAAATTAAAGGAGCCCTGTTCCTTTAACAAAGTACCAGATGGCCCCTATATTTAGTTTCCTAATATCGTCTAGGTCCAAAAAGAAGGAACCCAGTTACATATGTCTGAGTGAGGCTAAGGCCTCACTCAGACTTAAAATCCTAAGGACCTCCGGGTCTAAGAAAGGAACCCAGATATGCTATTTATTTCTCTCCAAAGTCCCGGTAAACAAGTCCCCTCCAGTTTCCCCAAGAGGGTCTCCATAGAGGTGGAGGCCCGCTTACAGGGTATTTTGCAAATCTCTCAAAAAACTCATCTTTCGGGTTTCCCAGTAAAGAAATTCTCCCTGAGGCCCCCTCCACGGTGCCTCTTGAGAGAGAGAGAGAGACGCCCCAATCTCAGAGCCCCTTTATCCAGCTCCCAAAGTCCACGGTAGACGACCCCTCCTCCAGGTTTCCCAGACGAAGCCCCTGTGAAAAGAGATGCCGGTCTCCAGAACATTCACTCTATATACTTTAGGGTCCCCAGCAAGAGAGCCCTCCCCCCAGGTTCCCTTCACAGAGCTCCCACAGAGAGAGACACTCCAGTTCCAGAGCCCCTTTCAACCATATCTCAAAGTCCCCGGTAGATGAGTCCACTCCAGGTTGCCGAACTGAGCCCCCATAAAGAGAAATTTCCGTCCCCAGAGCCTTCATTTCATAACCATCATGGCCCCTAGCAAATGAGTCCACCCCATCTAGGTTCCCCTAACGGAACTCCCATAGACAGAGGAATGCCCCGTTTCCAGAGCCCCTCTCAACTATCTCTCAGAGTTCCCGGTGAACGGACATGTCCGTTCCCTGAGCCCTACTCCCCATATACTTCCAGATCCCAAGAAAAGAGCCCCCCTAACAGAGCTCTCGCAAAGAAAGTTGCTCCTTTTTCGGACCCCTCCAAATATCTCTTAAAATTCCCACTCAACGGACTCCCCAGGTTCCCCAACGGGTCCCTGAGGAGAGAGGCGTCCGACTACAGAACTTTTCTACACCATCCCTCAAAGTCCCCAGTAAATGAGCCCCCCTCCATATTCCCCTACAGGGTCCCTCTGGAGAGAGAATCTTCATCTTCAGAGACAATGGTTTATTCATTTATTTATTATAACTGTCAGAGTCCCCAGTTAAGAGCCCTCCCACGAAAAGGGGAAAACATTTGTTTTGCCATCCACGGAACCCCACGTGTTCCGAAGGCCTACATACAATGGGGCGCCTGGTTCACCAAAGGTATCGTTTACGACACTGCACTCTCTACCCCAGAGCCATGCAGTCTTCAACACGAAACCTTCCACCTTGGCTTGGGTAGACCAGAGCCCTATTAGCCAGCCTGTGTTGTAGCAACCCTCACCAGGGTAAAACCTCCACAAATGTTACCGCCTCCCACGTGACCCAGGGTAGAGTAGAGTACGAATCCACGATACCCTCAGGTACGGACGAGGGGTTGGATTTATGGGAGGCTTGAAAGGGTGGAACAGTTCAAGTACTTTGGAACAACCTTAACACATTAAAATTCTATTCAGGAAGAAATTAAGAACAGATTCAAGTCACGGAGTGCTTGTAATCAATCGGTGCAGAATCTCTTTTCTTCCAGTTTGCTGTTCAAAAATTTTAAGATTAAGATATACGTAATTATAATTTTTCTCTCGTTTTGTATGGTTGTGAAACTTGGTCGCTGTTACTGGGGGAGAAACGTAGGCTGAGGATGTTTGAGAATAAGGTGTTGAGGAGAATATATGTGTCAAAGATGGAAGAGGTAACAGGGGAGAGAAGGAAACTACATAATGAGAAGCTTAATGATCTGTACTGCACACCCAATACTGTTCGGGTAATAAAATCGAGAATAGTGGGATGAGCCGGGCTTGTAGTACGTATGGGGAAGAGGAGAGGTGTATACAGGGTTGTGGTGGGGATACCTGAGGGTAAAAGAAAACTTGAATGGCTTGGACGTAGATGGGAGGATATTATTAAGATGGATCATAAGGAGGTAGGTTATGGGGGCATGGTTTTGAATGATCTGGCTCAGGATAGGGAAAGATGTCGGGCATTTGTGAACACGGTTATGAACATTCGGGTTCCATAAAATGCGGGGAATTTCTTGACTACCTGAAAACCGGTCAGCTTCCACCTTCCACTTTTCCTGTTATCGCTTCTCCATTGCAGAGATATTACGATCAAACATTCGCGGTGATCACTGCTCATAGCTCCAAAATTTTTAGAAAAAAAATCCATGTTAGAATGTCGAAAGTGCATCTTTCAAGACATATTGCAGCCCAATGTCTGATACGACAACTGGAGGTTTTCCAAGAATTTCTTATAATGTTTAACCTTTTTATTTCCTGGAAAGTTAGTTGCTACAAAGCCGGATATCATTTCACGCCCTCTTATTGATACCACTGAGAACTGGATGGAACTGCTGGTCTGTGAAAACCTGGCATATCTGTGGACCGATTAAAACACACTCTTTGTAATTTGCAGCACCAATTACCTCTTATACGTATCCTTTCTGAATTTTTACCAATCATTTTCTACCAATTTCTACCAATTCATTACTGCTCACAAGTTCCGAAAATTTGGCATATCTCCAGACAGTATTATAACTGATTTTATCCTGATAGTTTGGCAAGTTTTTAACGTATATAAAAACTTGCATATCCTTTCTCCTTATTGAAATTATTACAGATATTTGATGTAGGTGTTTTTAAACATATGCCATCACTTACTGGAAATTACATCTTTTTATAACTATGAATACGTTTTGAATAACCGCAGTGAGATGCCAGTTGGAAGTTCATTATACAAGATGGCGACACTATTTTGGAAGACGCAGGTTCTCATAATCTTGATATCCTGTCTCTGTACCACTGATGGAGCAAACATCCTGGGAATTTTCCCCATGCCCACTAAGAGTCACATGACGGTACACTCACCACTGATGAAGGAACTGGCTCGCAGAGGACATCAAGTGACAGTCTTCAGTCCTTTTCCTGAGAAATATCCGATCCAAAACTTTACTGATATTGAATTTAAACTGTCGTATTCTGACTTACTACAGAATTCTGGTGAGTATAACTTACAGCTTCAATTTAAGTTGTATAAAGCACAGTGTCACCTTAATAGATAAAAACTGCTGCAGTGGATAGTGTTTAAATTTTTAAAGAAAACGAATGATAGCAAAGAACTTAAAGTTTCGTTGTAATGTAAGTACGTACAAACTTCTGTAACAGCAATACAACAAATTATATGTATATATATATATATATATATATATATATATATATATATATATATATATATGGAATAATGAATGTGCATTTTATTTAACCAAATTTTATGCCTTGAACGTCCCACACAACAAGTTGAGGAAAGCAGCTCTTACGAGCCAAATTTCTATTCTACAATAAGGAATGATTTCTTGTAATTGCAGGTACGTCGGATATGTTGAAGATGACAAAGTCTTCATTCTTTCGAAAAATTAAATTTTCTTGGGATCTAGGTATCAGACAATGTGAAATATTAATCCAACATAAAGACCTCCAGGCTATTATCCACTCCAAAAAAGAAGAATTTGATGTTATTATTACCAGTGCTTTCTTCAGTGACTGTGTCTTCGGCATTCGTTATATGTTAGATATACCAGTTATTAAGATGTGTTCATTTGGTGGAACTAAGTGGATGGATGAATGGGTTGGAAATCCAAGTCCCTACGCATATCTACCTCAGATATTCTCTGACTATGGCGACAGAATGAACTTCTGCCAAAGGACTCTTAACACCCTTTCAGAAATATACATGAAACTGGGTAGAATATTTTATGTTATACCGCAACATGACGCCATTTTGAGGAAGTACTTCAACTCCAACACCAATCCTTCAATTTCGATTTTGCAGAAATCTACGTCCTTACTACTGATTAACCAGCATTTCAGTATAGGTCACCCCAGACCTCTCATGCCTAACACTGTGGAGATTGGGGGAATTCACATCAATCCAACGAAAAACTTAAGCGCTGTAAGTATATTTGCTTAAAACAACTTTTGGCCTTAAAACTTCCCACAGTTTGCTAAGAGGTAGGCACTAGTAAAGCATCAAACCTTGCCCTTGAATCTGTGGAGAGTTTTTCGTACAGATTTATTGACTTGTAATGTAAGTATATTGAACCTTAATAACATACAACAACACTTCCGTTATTTATTAGTTGGGTGTAATTTTAGACACCATTTTAATACCTATATTTTATATTAAAATTTAACATTTTCGGCCCGTTAAAAACTTTTTGAAATTAACATAAAATTTCTTTCATTGTTTTTTAAGCATATTTATCTGGTATACAAGCAATTGTGCTCCTACAGACTGCTGTAAATATTAAATGAAAGCGACCTGGATAAACGTTGGTCATATTTGAATAACTTGTGAACTATTGTCTCAGAGATTTCATATTTTTGCTCGGTATTTATTTTTTATTTTATAAATCTGTCTCTAAGGTATAAGTTATTTTTGGTGTCTGCTGAACCAGTCATAATAACTGAAGTCGTAAAATTTGTGACGAAATTCTAAGTGCAAATTCGCTACTGCGCTGTTCAGTGCTCTAATAGTTCGTTCTTCAAATTTATTTAGAGAATTTAGAAATACTTTTTAACCACATCTCGAAAAAAGCTGCTGAGTAAAACCGTGTTGGAGAGGAAGTACATATTATCCGTAACAGAAAATATCATTTCTTTATTCCATGTCTCTTCATTGCTCCGGAAATCTCACAAGAGTTTTACCAACGACAATTTATGAACGCTAACAATTAAATAATTTATTTTGCAGGATCTTAACAGATTTATTGATGAATCACCGGACGGTGTGATTTACTTTAGCATGGGATCTATTTTACATAGTTCTAACATGAAAACGCAACCACGAAGGCGTTCCTCGAATCGTTCTCAAAACTGAAGCAGAGAATTCTGTGGAAGTGGGAGACCGACTCGTTACCGGGACAGCCGAGCAACGTGAAGTTATACAAATGGCTGCCACAGTCCGATATTTTAGGTGAGTTCATATAATTGGTTTTCAAATAACGACCACATACATTAATATTTCTTAACTCGGCAAACGTTCATGTACGTGCCCTAATTAACTGCGTGATATGGTGTAGCCTTTCTGAATGTAACCACAATCCTCTACTTGGTGCATTGCCCGGAAAGCCAGACGAGAGATAGATTAACCCTTAGGCTACTAATGTCATATATATATATATATATATATATATATATATATATATATCTATATATATGGAGCGCATATTCTTGATGTTTCTGGATCACACACAACGACACACCACACTCGGTAGGACTCCTCTGGACGAGTGATCAGCTCGTCGCAGAGACCTCTACCTGACAACACACGACATTCAAAACAGACAAATATCCACGTCCCCGTTGGGATTCGAACACACGATCTCAGCAGGTGAGCGGCCACAGGCCGCTCACCTGCTGAGATATTGGGTTCGAATCCCAACCGGGCGCATGGATATTAGTCTGTTGTGAGTGTCGTTTGCTCTCAGGTAGAGGTCTCTGCGACGAGCTGATCACTCGTCCAGAGGAGTCCTACCGACTGTGGCGCGTCGTTGTGTGATCTAGAAACATCAAGAATATGCGCTCCATATATATATGACATTAGAAGCCTAAGGGTTAATTATTTAACCATTATCCTGCTAACGGGGAGAAATTAGTGAGCTAAAAATGTCACCAAATAGCAGATTGGATTTAATTCAGGTTTTAAAGGTTTCATGTCATTGAAGCCAAGTGTTCTGTGTAGGCTTTGCTTTATTGGATATCACTGTTACGGGAAGGACATAACTATACGGTCTGTTATTTCATTTAGCGCATCCTAATTTGCGACTGTTCATAACCCATGGCGGGTTGCTGAGTACTCAGGAGGCAATTCACCGTGGTGTACCTCTCGTCGGAATCCCCATATATGGAGATCAGTATTACAACTTGGCCAGAATTGTATCTTTCGGTGTTGGGATACGGTTGGGCTATGAAAATATCACAACGGAATCTGTGACGTGGGCATTGAACGAAGTGATAAACAATCAGAGGTAAAGAATATCTTAATGTAATAAGCGAGGTAATGATATTCTCAAATAATTTACTGACAACTTTGCCAGTACAATTCGAAGTCTTTTGACTCTGAGTAAGCTTGTATTATGTTACACGTCAGCAAGTTTAGTTATATATAATGCATGCAATTTAGGTGTAAGAAACTTTGTGGCTGCTTTCTTTTCTTAGGATGGATCCATTTTATTTCGTTTTTTGCTATGTTCTTTTTTTCGTCGGTTGAAATGCAGGTTTTATGGATTTCAAATTTATAAAATCGGTTGAATATTTAATCCATTTGTACTTTGTAGCACTAAACAAAGCCGTGTATAATGTCACAGTTACC
>Ga0268261_10004693_pt1 | contig 10277 bp, 9 predicted proteins | sample TergutNc150P1_FD_190353 | JGI IMG/M metagenome (GOLD analysis project Ga0268261, IMG submission 190353) | Nasutitermes corniger P1 segment gut microbial community from laboratory colony in Florida, USA - Nc150 P1 (SPAdes) (version 2) | ecosystem: Host-associated > Arthropoda: Insects > Digestive...
GTGAGTGTCGTGTGTTGTCAGGTAGAGGTCTCTGCGACGAGCTGATCACTCGTCCAGAGGAGTCCTACCGACTGTGCTGCGTCGTTGTGTGTGATCTAGAAACATCAAGAATGGGTGCTCCATATATTTATGACATTAGTAGCCTAAAGGTTAATAATTTAACCCTTATCCTGCTAACGTGGAGAAAATGGTGAGCTCCTAATAATGCCAGCAAATAGCAGATGGGATTTAATTCGGGTTTTAAAGGGTTAAGCTGTCAGCATCAGTGTTCACCATAAAAAAATCACTTTTCCTTGAGATTCTAGCCTTATTCTGTCTGTTAGAGATCCTATGCATACATTCAAATGCTATCAAATCATGATGAGTCATAAGTCTGAAGTAAAGGTGAATCTAATTTAGAGGGGTTATCCATAGCAGTTTTTAGACTAGATATGTGGGAAGTATTCACGGTAGAGCTGTTATTAGTAGTTTCATCTTTCCATGGAAGGGGAATTACAAACTTGTCATTAAACTGGGATTAATGATCTTATTAATTTGTAAGGCTATTACTTTAGCTAGTTTATCTTTATCAACATTATTTAAATGAAAGCCATGCTTGGTGAAATACTTTCTGTCAGAGTTCATTTCCACCAAATCAACATGCATAAATAACTTAGCTCTTTTGCTGAGTTTAGTATTGAAGTCCTGTATTTCAAGGTTAATTTGAGGATTCATTGCAGAATCATGTCTAAGAGGGATGTTCAGCATTATTATATTCGTGTTCGTATATTTCTGGGCAAATTGAAGCATATGAGATAGGGCACTGCTTCTTTTTTCAGTGTTATTATCAAGGTCATTTGACCCTTCATTAACCATGATTATGTCCTTCTTCCCTAAACAATGAAGTTCAGTTTCTTGACAGTGCATTATTTGTTTGATATTGGGCCCAGGTTTGATGAAGCTAGAAACCACGAAGTTAGTATTAAGATACTGATTAATGTTATTCGCCGATCCTTTACGATGAATGTCGCCAATTATATGAACTTTATGATCACATTTGATAGACTTATCAGGTTTAGCACGTTGAGGTTTTCAGTTCGAATCTGTTTGTGAACTGTAACAGTTCACAAACAGATCTTCCACTGACAAGAGCACCAAGCACACACACAAATAGATGATATACACATACGGCCACATACCAAGTAAATACTCAATGAATGTAAATCAGTGGAAGACATTATAGTAACGGCACAAAGCACGGCATGTGGCCCCCTGAGGATGGTCGAATAAAAAGGACCAAAACATGTAGGGGTTTTCTTGTGTTTACAAACATGTTTTAACATTTTAGTGTTTTTAAATGTTAAATTGAGTGTATTTTAAAGTGAAACAAAGTGCATGAGTTGGATTGTATAACAAGCATTACTCAGTTTGTGTTCACAAAACTTCAGTGACAAGGATGAGGAATTTACCTGCATCTCTTTACAAACAATGATGCCAGGAGAAGCTTTCATGAAAGAAGCTGTAAAATATTGCTCAAAGGCGGACCTCAACTTGCCAGAAAAGTTTAATTTACTTGACTTGTTCAATACGTTTTGGGAAAAGAAATGTGATATTTACTTCAATGAAACAAATATAATGGACAGCTCAAAACGAGAAGTAAAAATTGAAAAAGAATCATATTTAGGGAAACACATGATGACATCCGTAATATCCTTGTTCTCCCTGTGTGAAAAAATAAACGGGCTTCTTGGTGCAATAAATATCAGCGACTTGGCGGAGGCAAACAGGTTTCTGCAAAGTGGTAGGGCAGAGCAGTTTTGAATAATAAGAGAAATGACGGATGGAAAACCGCATTTTATGCATCGATGTTTTGCAGAATATTTTGCAGCAAAATGGTTTACTTGTAATTTTTCAAACTGAAAATTTCATTTCAAACAATCTTTCCAAATCCACGTAAGTAACACAGAATATTTTTATCAAATGCTTGCAGAAGATTCTGAAATTCATGGTGCCCTTTTGAACAATGACATCAACACTGTCGAAGAATTTCTGAAAAAGGAAACAAATAAGAACGTTTCAGACAAAGGTGGTAGAAAAGCCTTGCATTTGGCAGCATCCTACAATAGACCATTTACACAAAAGCTTCTGTCCTTCCCAGGTGTTGATGCCAACAAACCAGATGCAGTTCTGAAATGGACACCCCCATGGTATGCTGACAGAACAAAATAGTGGACGGCTATGGATAATTTGTTACAAAATGGTGCAAATATTGATGACATTGTATTACAAGATGTAAGAGTGAAGCCCAGGAATGGGGACAGAGAGCTTTGTGGGAATGTATGTCAGAGGGATTCACACAGGTGCTGGAGTTCATGCTGAATTGTGGAAATGATGTTAATGCTGTTCTGTAGGTTCCTGAAAATAACAAAGAGAAAAACATGCTTCTTCAAATTGCCACAATTTATTGTCAATTATAGGTCATATGGCCTATTGTAGAAAGGACTAATATTAATACTCGTAACACCAAACATGACACTGCACTTCAGCTGTTCTTGCAGGAAGTGTGGAAATTATCAAGATTTTACTAGATAAAGGAATGTCTGTTGACTTGACAAATGCAGAAGATTCTACGCCGCTACATTTATCAGCTCAAATTGGTAATCTCGAAGCAACGAAAGCTCTTTGCGAAAGAGGTGCTCCTTTAAACAATGCTGACAAGGATGGTGAAACTCCACTGCTTTTGGCTGCGAGATGTGGCAAAATAGAAGTATTTCGTTACCTCACAGAAATAGGCGCTGATATTAATATTCTTGACATCAACAGTAACAGTGTTCTTCACCATGCTGCTATTATGGGTAGTATATAAATTATGAAGCTTTTACTAGATAAAGGCATGTTTGTTGAATTGACAAACACGACTGATTCAACGCCACTACATTTTTCAGCATACTATGGTAGTCTGGAAGCAACGAAAGCTCTTGTCAAAAGAGGTACTCCTTTAAACAATGCTAATAAGGATGATGCCACTCCACTCCTTTTGGGTGCAAGATATGGCAAAATAGAAGTCTTTCGTTACCTCACAGAAATAGGTGCTGACATCAATATTCCTGACGCTGAAAAAAACACTCTTCTTCATAATGCCGCTTTTTTGGATATTGTGGAAATTATCAAGATTTTACTAGATAAAGGAATGTCTGTTGACTTGACAAATGCAGAAGATTCTACACCACTACATTTATCAGCTCTAATTGGTAATCTGGAAGCAACGAAAGCTCTTAGCGAAAGAGGTGCTCCTTTAAACAATTCTGATGATGGTGAAACTCCACTGTTTTTGGCTGTAAGATGTGGCACAGAAATATGCACTGACATTAACATTCATGACATCAAGAGTAACACTGCTCTTCACCACGCTGCTATTTCAGGTAGTGTGAAAATTATCAAGACTTTACTAGATAATGGAATGTCTGCTGAATTGACAAACGCAACTGATTCAACACACTACATTTTTCAGCATACAATGGTAATGATGAAGGCAACGAAAGCTCTTGTCAAACGAGGTGCTCCTTTAACGTCACTAATAAGGATGGTGAAACTCCACTGCATTTGGCTGCTAACTATGGTAAAATAGAAGTCTTTCATTACCTCACAGAAATAGGCGCTGACATTAATATTTGCAACACACGACAGACACACTGCTCATCACCATGCTGCTGTTTTGGGTAGTGTGGAAATTATCAAGATTGTACTAAATAAAGGAATGTCCGTTGATTTGAAAAACGCCAATGATTCAAGGCCACTACATTTTTCAGCTTCAAAGGGTAATCTGGAAGCAACGAAAGCCCTTGTCGAAAGAGGTGCTCGTTTAAACAACACTAATAAAAATGGTGCCATTCCACTCATTTTGGGTGCAAGATATGGCAAAACAGAAGACTTTCGTTACCTCACAGAAATAGGCGCTGACATTAATATTCCTGATGCCGAAAAGACACCGCTCTTCACAATGCTGTTTTTTTGGACATTGTGGAAATTATCAAGATCGTCACTAGAAAAACTTAAAATTAAAACTTAAAATTAAAACTTAAAATTAGATAAAGGAATGCCCGTTGACTTGAAAAATGCAGAAGATTCTACGCTGCTACATTTTTCATCTGAATATTGTAATCTGTGTTTGATATGGTGGTTGTACATCCTCCTCTGGCATTGGTCCCTCCTCCACTGTTTCAAGGACGAGTATCTTACACTGTTATCGGCATCCCCGTGTGCTGCTGGATCCATGGTTGGGAACTGACAGTAAAAAACACAATTAATTAATTTACACATCACTCACATCATCTGGTCACTGAGTGTCAGTGCCATCAACACGACAAAATATATACTACAAATCCATATCAAGTTTCATCATATTACACAAGTAAGCTTCATTCAAGACCGTTACTTCCCCCTTGAACATGTAATTTTAATAACAGCTTATGACAGAAAATGAATACAGAACCTGCGCTTCTTACTTCCTTAATCTGTGGTTCCATGCACTTCTCTTCCATTGCATTCCAATCTATAATATCGAAGAAGGGGTGCTCTCGAATGGCACCTGTATTACCGTGAGCCCCTAGCCCTCTTGCCAGATCCTTGATCAGGAACTAAAAATAACAAAATATAATTAGTCAATTTACACTTCATGCACCTCATCTCTGCCGCTCATGACTGCTGCAAGATTGTAAACAAACTATTCATAACCGATACAGATCATGCTGATGTATATATGTAGGTTGCCATTGTCCAGGTTGGGTGGGAACTGCAGTTCCCACCCAACCTGGACAACGGCTGGTCACCACATGGGTATATAAACAAGAGGCTGCAAATACAGTTTGGAGCTCCTGATGATGAGCGGTATGTCGCTCGAAACATATTCATATTGAGCCTTCAGTAATTTTGGAATATTAAATTCTATTACAAGGTTGCATCTTGTTGGTTATTTCTACTGATTCATACTACGATGCACGGATCCATGAATGTTAAATTTTTAAAATCAGTAAATTTCAGTATTAGTAACTGCCTGAAGACACAAACATTTAAATAAGTGCTACATACCCAAGTCTGGAAGAATGACACAAACTGGACCAGATAAGGGTGGTCAACTGTTCGAATGAAAACTCTGAACTCCACATTGCACCAGTGTCGCTGAGCCACCTTCACGACAAAGACAAGTTGATCATATCCACGGCCACCTGATGGTTTCCTTTTAACCAGGTAAACTTTTCCAAAACCTCCGCTGCCCAGTCGTTTAATTAGCCTGTATTCACCAAGACTTTTTCCTTGGCAAACTATAACACAAATATCTGCATAAGTTTAAACTGAATAAATATGTACAATTACACTATATATACTACGTACAATATTATTATGAGAAAAGGATGTATTATAGCCTACGTACTTGTTCCGATTATAGCAAACGCATGTAGTACATACACTCATGTAAAGAATAATTTTATACATATCCTAGCTTGTAATTAAGACAACTGACAAATACAAAGAGCAGAACTTGTCAACAGTGATGATCAATTAAAATGACAACAGCAAAAGCATGTTGTTTAGGGTGACACGAACATCCACACTATGAATATGACAAAAAGCCAGTACAATCTGTTTATATTTTGAATCTCCACATTCACAAGTCCATGCATATATGTACCTAACTGCCAATAAGAGATCACACATACACAAAGTATCTCATGTTGTTTTATGTTTCCAACCTCTCACAGCCAAGACATAACATGGTGTTTGTTTCCACAGTTTGTGGCACAAACCTTCATCAGGTAACACCAAAAATATTCTTGCACCTTTCTTTGTAACTATTGGAAAGATAACCTAAAAATAGACTCCAGTAACAATTGGTTACATTTTACAGTAATAGTGTTTAAGAAATAATGCCTATTTTTGCCAAAAGTATTCTGATATGTGGCTATTAGTGATGGAATATTAACACTGTATAATGCATAGGACATGAGTGGACTATTTGAACTTCAACCAACAAACACCTCTACTGTTATCAGTTAAAAGAACCACTCTAAGATGCAAGCATACCTTCAAGTACATTAAAGGACAATTAAGATTACGTTCTTCCATAATAATGTACCTGCCCAACACACTACATGGTATCACAACTCAGCATAAACTTAATGTTCACTTCCCTGTCAACCTAACATCTCACAAGAATGAGCTAACAGAAAGTAAAATATCTAATTCTGATAAGTTGCCTGTGGAAGAACATGAGAGTTAATATGCATTTTCAGCTGTAAGGATGGTCTTTCTCTCTTCCTTTCTTTCGTTCCTTCCTTGCCATATAGTTCAAATGAGAAATGTGGTTTGGGAAGAAACAGCAGTTACAATTAACACTTTGGGTCCAGTTTTTATGTTAGAAAACTGTTTGTACTGACAATACATCTGATCTGAGATGCAATCTTGCAGCCATGTATATAAGAAATATACAGTGCAACAAATGTTAGTGTGATATGACAACCAAGACTAAATAACTCTCTTGCCAGATTGGTTATGGACATTTTATTTTGAAGATAATATATGATTTGTGTTATGTAATGAAACTGAGTTACAGGCTGTAATAAAATTAGGTAAAAACATAAAAAGTTTAAAACATAAAATATCTATTTTATATTAGTAATTCAATCCATATACCACCTACACATTTTCAGAGGCAGGAAAATAGTGTTATTTTCTATTACAGCCGCCTATAAATCCTCATGCAAATCACCCAGTTATTCATAAGTTTTGACTGTCACTTATGGAATAAAATAATAGAAATTCTTACCTTGATTACTTTGAAAGCATTTACCACTCAGCTGGACTCTGTTTAGTGACTGCTTAGCCTGTAACAAAAGTAACAGCCATTAATAAAAACTGCAGAGAACCATTAAATTATGATCCACAAAGAATAAACATGTGGGCCGGGTAGCGCAGTCAGTATAGCAACTGGCTACAGGCTGGAAGGTCCAGGGATCGAATCGTGGGGGTGGAGGGAGATTTTCCGCACCTGTCCAGACCGGCCCTAGGGCCCACCCAGCCTCCTGTACAATGGGTACCGGGTCTTTCCTGGGGGTAAAGAGCAGCCAGGACCTGCTGACCCCTCACCTCCTTCTAGTGCCATTGGTCATGAAAGAGTGGAGCTATACCTCTACCGCCCCCTATGGGCCGTACGGCCTGTACAGAGCCTCAGTGCCTATACAAGGGTGCACTTTACCTGTACTTACAGAATAAATGTATACCACACATTCTTTAACATTCAAACATGTAATTTCAAATGCCCAGACACTTGAGATAATTTATGAGAATCAACTTCCTTCAATGTAGGAAAGACAAAAAGTACACAATAAGCACACAGTTTGCACTTCATTATTTTCAGCAAGGTAAAGGTAGAGCAGGTATTTATGAACCATGGCCAATCCAAAAATCTGGTAACATCCACTAGCCACTCTCCTGCAAAAGAGTACTTAACTTTATGGATTTCTGGAATCCTTTAACTTATGTTCCCCAACTTTCTTCCTTTATTCTCTAACATATCAGAATATGCAATGCACCTGTTCAAGCATAAGGGTATGGGTGCAACATAGGACTATAAGTACATCTCAGCCACATGTACAGAAACACGCAGTTGTCACGTAATCCATTTTCCGCAACAGCTTCAAAATTTATCCGATAAGGACTGAGCAGGATGACACAACTACTTTTCATATATTATTGTAATAATGGAAAAGAAGAATATTGTACAGTCTTTGTATACAGGCAACTCACCGTTCCTCTTTCCGCATTCTCAGAATCTGTGGGAAGTTCCTCTGTCTCCTGGTAGTTGTCCCATCCCGGTGGAAACCCCATGGCATATTGATGACTTCCACACAATAACTTGAAAAAAAAAAAAATTATCCAATGTAAGCATGAGACACAAATGGCGTCAGTGGTCTAGAGGTAGCGTGTTGGCCTTTGGTACCCAAGTTCGCGGGTTCGCACCTGGCCGATGCCGTCGGATTTTTAGGGCGAAAAAATCCTCAGCACGTCTTCTTTTGGAGGGGAAGTAACGCCATTGGTCCTACATCGTCGCTTTACGGCATGTAAAAGATCCCTAAATGTAACGTGGAAATCAAAATTTAGGCAAAATTTCCAAACATTTCTCGCCCACAGTTCCACCTTCCGTCGCTGTGTGCTCTCGCGTGCAGACACCTGGTGGCGAAAACTGGAACATCTAACCTAGATTGCACAATAAGCCTTGAAGGCTGCAGTGCGTAAGTTGAAAATAATAATAAGTATGAGACACACAACTCTGGTTAACAACTCTGTCATACTAGCTCCCAACTATACACAAAGTAGAAGGACCAAAAAAATATATTAATTCACACTTCTCTAGCATGCAAGCTACATGCCCCTCAACAGTGCAGTTCAACATAAGCTGTGTAACAGGATTTAGTTAAATGACATAAAAAAAGAACAAAATCTAATGTCATTTATACATAACACATACACACGCAAAAAGGCATGATTGTCCATAGGCATGCGTTTTTTTTTTCCTTTTTCTAAGAAAAAACTAGTGTGCCTAAAACTATTAGTGGTTCTAGACCCTGAATATCAACAGGAAAATAGATGTTTCTTGTAGGCCTTAACGGTATGACTGTCATCTCAGGGCAGTAACTAAACTGAACCATCAAATCACAAATAGAGGCATTTATAATGATAATGCTTAGCTATAATGGCTTAAATTATTAAAACAGCTTTAAAATTTATCAGAGACGTACTCAACAGGGTGCCATAGTTTTCATGTGCATGGTATTCTGATGAAGGACACAATAATATTACAGTCCATATATGCAAGCATACATACCTTCACTCTTCTCCGCAAGATCTCCACCTCCTTGCGTAATTCCTCGATATCTGGTTCATTCTGTGCCCTTATATTTCTGCATGTTTCCTGATAAAGGAAATGAATCCATTAATACTGAAGCATGCAAAAATCACACAACATAAAGGTAACAGACACGTGCTAAACACACAGAATTTGCACTCAGACCTAAAGGCAACTTTTACTTACCCTCTGACAGGCTATGACAGTTCTCTTTGGCGGACTAATCCAGCTACTTTCGGCCGGAAGACTCTTCGATCGATGCTTCAAACAGGGCACCGAACGCTTCAACACAGCTACCAAAAGAAAAAAAATTATTTCAGATGACAAGAATTATGAAATATATGGTGACTATACAGAACTCCAGTTTTTCACTAAACCCATCAAGACGGACTGTGACAGCACAGTACAACAAAGATATTCAACTGCACCAGTTCGTTATATGTAAAGCGTAGCCGTAAGAAATATTGTAAACTCATTTCTTTGCATTAGAACTATTCACACATGCAAAAACATGTGTATTACATTTTTAAATGCCCGAACAGCAATATTTTTTGTTGTTTTAAAATTCGATGTAATTATATATTCAATAGGAAGGTAAAACATTTATCTACAATACTGTAATACACGGTTACATAAGCTGAGATACTGCATTATATTGGGCACAATAACGTGACGTAGCACGGCCGACTTACTTACGACGCACGCCATTTTGACCTCCTTTCTTGTACCGTTGCGCACAAAAAATGACAACTCTGCTGCCCAGTGTTGACGGCCTTCTACGAGCAGGCGTTCTCTGCTACGGCACGGAATAAAACATTAAAGGAAGTGTACGTTGCAATTATTTGTTGCTTGGATTTTTTATAAATATAAAACAGTGCACACTAGATAATGCGGTGTTCGCTTTCTGTGCGTAACTTTGTTGCATACACTTAGCATGGATTAGAGGTATAATAACAGACCACCGGATTCAAAATATATCTTCCTTGCTGTCTGAACCACCTTTTTTTTTTTTGAATACAATGTCGAATAGGTCCCCCAAGTTTCCGCTCACCGACACGCGTGTCGCAGCTGTACGTGCGCCACATTTCTTTACTACTCCCACCCACGCACGCAACCCCCCCCCAACGGCCAAAAAACCACGGAAATATGCGTATTTCTGTGTTTTTTTGGCCGCCATCTTGGGGGACCTATTCGACAATCGCTCCCTGACATCCTTATACAAAGTATTTTTTTTTCATATGTCTATGTTAATTTTTCGGACACAATGCAGAATAGGTCCCCCAAGTTTCCGCTCACCGACACGCGTGTCGCTGCTGTACGTGCGCCACATTTCTTTACTACTCGCACCCACAATGCACCTAGCTACCCAAAATGCACCGAGCCTCCCACCAACGAT
>Ga0268261_10004694_pt1 | contig 10277 bp, 8 predicted proteins | sample TergutNc150P1_FD_190353 | JGI IMG/M metagenome (GOLD analysis project Ga0268261, IMG submission 190353) | Nasutitermes corniger P1 segment gut microbial community from laboratory colony in Florida, USA - Nc150 P1 (SPAdes) (version 2) | ecosystem: Host-associated > Arthropoda: Insects > Digestive...
CGATACGAAGGTAAAACCAGAGGCTGCCACTGCAGTCATTGAGCTCCTGATGATGGGCGGGAAAACGCCCGAAACATGTTGAGCTGTAAACAGACGTCAGGATAATAAACTGAAAAATTGTTGCATCAGGTTGGTGATTTATTTATTTTAAATGTAAAACTCCGGTGCCAAAAGGTTAAAACACATTATAGTGCATAATTCCACAATGAGTGAGAACTGAGGTACTGTGGGATATGACAGTGTCACTAGATGTGTGGTTCCTGACATTTCAAAGGAACATCGTGCCTTCACCTTCAGAGCTCAGGTAGTCCAAGAAAATCAACCCACACAGGATAACAGTGGAGACAGTACAGGTATGATGTGATCAGTGTCTGTACAGAATGGCTGGTGAGCCAGCTGGGTAAATGTCAGATAAAACAGGAAAGAGACATTGTGAGATGTACAGTGAAGGATGGTCTGATCACTGACCAGTAACCAACCACATGGCTGATGGGTTCAGAAGTGGGAAATCAGGCAGTGCAATAAGGACTGCCAGCCAATATTGGACCACACCACACATATCATTTCCTTTATTTATCCCATGTTGGCTCTTCTTCTTGGACTGCCTGACCTTGAAGGCAGGGCACTGTGTTGCTGCACAGTGTCAGGAGCCACTCACATAGTGACACTGATACCCCATCACCAGGGGCCCCACACAACTGCGTGCCCTTCTTAACATCAGTTACCCTTAACAGGCTTCTCATACCATATTTGCTCCTCCCTTGGCTTTCCTCACTTCTTATCCTTAATTTGTTCTACCCTGCCTCCACTGCTTATTATCTGTTTACCTTCCAAACACACTAAATCTTATTTCCACCACTCCCATGCACTGTACATTTACCACCACTTCCACCGGTCAGCTACTCCAAACCTCCTATCCTATCCACCCCCATTTAATACCCACCTTTTTCATGTGGCTTACTGTTCTTGAACTACTGTGAAAATGTAGGCAGCAAGGCCCTCCGAAACACTGGTACTTACACACCAGTCTACATGTCATCCATACCTCATTTGCACCACTGTCAGAACCTTGAATCTCGTAATGTTTTCATTATCCATTTCAGGAGCTGATTCTGAGCCCATCTGTAGTGCCTGAGAGCACAGCCCACCTACGGATAGAGAACTGTTCCAGAGTTCACATTTTGCCACACGTTTGGGTAAATCGCCGTGGAGTGCGACGTGTGGAATTCCTCAACATCGAAGAACTTGTTATTGAAAGTAATGCATTTAGTTGGAATGAAACACTTGCACTAGAACCAGTTCCTCAGTCTGGATTGGCTGTCAGCATCATCAACTGTAGCATTCCGGAAATACCAAGCTATGCTTTCAAGGGCCGTCTGACAGGCATCACTCTAAACAATGTGACCATTGGCACAATACGTGCCTTTGCGTTCGCTACTCTGTACGGAACGGAAAAACTAGAGTTGATAGAATGTGTTGTAGGTAATTTTGAAGCACAGGCTTTCAAGAAGTTCTCTTCAGAGAACCTTCACATCATTGGTGGACACTTCAGTGGCAGTGTTCCAAGTAGGACCTGGGTAGATCTTGAAGTGTATAATGAGCTTCTGATTGAAAGAGTCATCATTGATACTATTCACAGTTCCTCGTTCATTATTTATGGTCCTAAAATCTTCCATCTCCATGGAAATCATTTTGTTAACATGAAGGGGGAAGCTTTTCATATTAGAATGCGTGGAAAAACTTTAATCCGAAACAATATATTTGATACACTAGCCAAAGGAGCATTTGTTGGTATTAGTGTTGAAGACTTCGTTCTAAAAATGGAAGGTATTCAGGTACTGCAGTTTGAAAACAATACTGTAAGCCATTTTGAAAAAGGCTGTTTGCTGTTCAATGTAACAAGTTTTGAGCCTAAACTAGAACGCATTCTTATCAACCATACCTGCTCTTGTACTCTGCTGGAGACGTGGGGAGCAGAACTGAATTTTTATTCATCACCAGGGCAGTACAATTCACAACAACAAAGGGATACATCATCTCAATTCTGGTGTCGAAAACATATAGCAGAGGAAACTGGAGGAAGTTTCATCAACGTCAATGATTTCAGTCAAGACTGCGTACTAACATCTGGTCTCCAAATGTTACTAATTATCATTCTAACATCCTCCTTGGTTCTGGTGGCTGTCATTCTATTAATAATAATCTTGTGGCGCAGGCATCGATCTCGCAACCAAAAGCGTTGGATTAACATTCCAACAACTTCAGATGATGACAGTAAGAATAAAAAGACTGATAAAAACAGCAAAGTACAAAAGAAGAGTGAAAACAGTCAAGACTCAAGACTAGCAATAATTGTGCCTGATGGCCACACATACCGAGAAACAGAACTGAATGTGATTGTTGAGCAAGCAGAACCAATTGTGGGACATGAATACGTAGATACAGCCATTGATGAACGTGTCAAAGAGAACAAATAGTAAAATAATCTAGTTCATTTTCAGATGGGAAATGTGGAAATTGGTGGGGGGTACAATATTAAAGTGGACCTTATGAGGTTCCATTAAAGATGGCAAATTTGTTCAGTGCCTGAAAAATTCCTATGGCAAACTGCTCCACCCAGTTTCTTACGTCCTGAAGATTCCAGTCGTCTGGGATGTGACACTCTGTCAGTGAGTGTAGTTCCCACCATTCTGAAGGATCACAGTGCTTCCAAGTGGTACGAACTGCACCAAGTGAGATCACATCACATCCCAGAAGACCTGCATCTTCAACAGCACCACTGACAAAACCTCAAATCTCACATAGTTACCACCTAGTGAGCAGTTTAGAATTTACTTAAAATCATTGTTTTGACAAAGCTGAAACTCAACTTGACCTTTCCTAGTGAAATGTTAAAAAAAAAAAAAACAGCTGACTACAGATTTCAAGGTAATCCATGTCACAGTGTACTTTGGCTGCCTGTATCAATTGTTATGGTGCATGCAACCAATCAAAACTATCACAAATCCAGTAAAACAAGCAATGGGCAATGATTTATATTTTTACGTTGGATGACCCTTGTACGCCAGAACAGGGCAGTGCCATACACGACTGTCAGCAAGTGGTAATGTACGGGAAATTTGTGTACGGAGGGGATGGAGAGGCAGGTGATGAGTTACAAGTTTCAGAGCATCCCATACTCAAAGATAAACTGTATCACTTCATATACGTCAGATAAATTGAAGTGCATATAATACAGACCACAAATTTTGGTTTTCTCTTAGGAAGCATGCATTCAGTGGTAGTCCATAAAATATTTTCAATACATTCCACCATTTCTAAACTTAAAGTTCCATCTTGTTGTCTGCAAAAGTTACAGTTTGTCGTACTGGTTCTGTTTCATGTTCTGCAAACATGCCTCCTCAACAAGAAATCATGGATTGTAATACCATCTATATGTGAAATCGACTCTGGATGAAATAAATGTGATAAATCAGTTTTAGAAAAGAACTGTTGGCCTTTTATGAAAGGTGACATGGAAAGTATCTTCCAGTAATCTGCACGCTACAAGACCCACAGTACCTGTGATACTGTACAAGAAGCTCTGTTGGCCAAGGATAGTGGTAGGACTGTACTCATGTTATCCTTTCTCAGCAGTTACAACCAATATGCAGTAACATCTCGAGGTTCATAAACCTGGTTTTGTCCTCCAGCGACTGGTTCCAGTGAATCCAGATAAGTGTGGCTGGAAAGTCGGCCCTCCCCACGTCCTGCTATTGCACAGATCACTCTAAGCTGAGCCCAGTACCTTGTCTTTCATTAAGTGACATTCACTGCTTTTGTGCTCCATAACCCTGGTGTACACATTTGGTTTGTTATTGTTGTGCTGGACTTGACTGTTGTTGTGCTGTTCAATCCAGGCAAAAGTCGCAAAATACCTGTATCAGCACCATCAGTCTTGGAACCAAGTACACATGTTACACTGAAAATGGATTCTACATTTATGATTCCATTGTTCATGACAGTCTGATCGGTCCTAATTAATCACAACCCTCAAACTCTGCGGTACTAGCATCAGAAAGCAATCATAAAAAACAGCAGGTAATGGTGTTGTTAAACTGCCCATCAATCTCTCATGGAAGCAATAAAAAAATGACAACCATGTCTTGTTTTTACACAGCTGAAGCCTATGCAGCTGCTTGACTATGTATGGCCTTACTGAGGCACACATCGATCATCACACATGCATAATGGTAGACACATGGCTGTGCCCAGTACCCCCAATGTGGAAAAAGACTTCAAAGCCAAACATGGAACCTAGCAATCAGGTTTCTGCACCTTTCTAGGCACCTTAAACATCTGGCTAATCACCTCAAACTGAGTCACTCTCCATGCACTTGCAGATAACTCTACAGTAAAGATGAATACAATACACCGTAACTGTAACAAATACTTTTTGAGCTGAAATTCCATCGCATGTCATGTTTATGTATATTTTCTGCTTAACATTCTACACAATAATCTACCCACACTACCACATTTTTTTATACATATCAATCGTAAAAGTTCCCTTAATGAGACACTCTTTAACCTTTAGCATATGGCCTTCTAAATGCCAGTTTTCTGCTGTGGGTGGATCACTGTTCAATTTAAAGGCCCACTGTGGGACAGTGTTGTCCCTTTTGGATGGAAGGGATGTACACTTAAAGGGACAGTGTTGTCCCATTTGTCTGTTAAAAGTTAAGATAAAACTTCAATAATTTTCTATGTGGTATTGTACATGTTGTCTCTGTTATGGTCCAGCCTGGCTAATACATGTACAAAGAATACTAAACTTACATTTGATCTCCACAGCATATGCCATACTGTGTCGGTCTTTACTGTAGAATCAGGCCAACTGACTACCAGTGAATATGGAGGAGGGTTACCATAAGACCATGAAACCCACCCTACAGGTACTACTGCACCCCACATAATCAGGTGAACCAACTGCAGACAGAGGCTAAGCCACCAAGTTTAGTGATGTGGTGGGAGTGAAGGCTAATCAACTTGACACTGCTCCTTTTGCACAGCATGCCATTACAGAAGAGATGCTGCATTCATTTACTAACACATGTATATATCTGTGACTTGTTGTCCCTCCCTATCAGCCCTCATGATGATAAGTGACAGACAGAATCTCTGAACGTTGCCTATTACATCAATCATATTGCAATTATAATTCCTAAATTAATATTTTCAATTACCCACTGATTTTAACATGTCATTCTCCAGCCACTGTAAATACATAACAGAACCATATCACTGAATGGCAGATGAGAACTTGACCCTACACTGCTATCAGACCACTGAATGGTGTGAGAAGGACATTAACATCCAAGACTGCATTACAGAAGAATGCCTGTAACGACGGCTGGTGTACCTTCTTCCAACGAATTCACTCCATGTCAGCACAATCACACCTCTCTGAGACCATTGTAACACCAATAAACCTAACAATAATCGCAGTGCACCTCTGCACCTTGTGCTGTAGACATAAGGTTTAATACAGACTGGATGACAAAGATTTCTGACAAGAACATTATTCCATCACTACATGAAATTCTCTATAGAACACTCTCAGACTGTTAAATTTCCTATACAAAGTTCAGGCTTCACACACTTTGAAACTCAGGGCCATTCTTCAAGGAACATTATAATGAAACAGCTGAATACAGTGGTGTAAAACTGACATTATAAGCACTTTATAAACACCACACTGCAAGATACATAGATGATATGGAAGTGCAGTGCCATCTGCTAATACACTTGGCAGAGGTGGGACTGTGTACCCATGAAGAATTCTGAGTTGCAGGAAGATCATGATGTTTTTATGAATTTTCGTGTCGTGCTTAATTGGACAAAATTCCCAGCTTAGAAGTTTCCATGGAATATCCAAAGTATAATTTCGTGTATTCTCTACTTCAATCACATACTTGCATTGACAAATTTGAGTACCATGTATTGTACACATTATGTGCCTACAGTACATAATGAAAGGCTAGGTATGTTCTGTATCCATACGTTAGTCTCAGTTCTCTGCACCTCAATCACTGCCATGCACAGTGTGCAATGGCACATAGCTACTGACAGTGTTGCCACACACCACAGCACATGGCATGCACATACAGATCCACAGGAGTGCAGTGACTGGGCCATCACATGCATGTCACTCGTTCTGAAAGATGTGACCGTTCAAGTATTTCAATTCTGTTAATAAGAGTTACCAGTCCAGAACAAAAACATGCTACTTACCTAAATGGCAAGACACCTTCCAAAGCCTGGGTGATTGTAGGGGGATTAGCCAATGCAAAACCTTTTGACAGCAAAGTTGAATGGCTCTTGTACACATGTTGTGCTACTTCTTCAACCACGTCCATATCCTCATCCATCTCCTCCACTGCAAATGTGAACAAGCCTCGTGCAAAACCGAAATGTGTATACTAGCTCTGTACAATGTGCACAGCCCTTCAACATTTGGTTCTTTGTAATGTCAGTGAAATAGACACGGTGCTTTAAAATAACAAGACATTAACAATAGTGAATATGTGTGTGTGACTTAGTCAATGTTCATGTTTGAATTTAAGAGCATTTAGAGTAAATGACTGTGAATATTTAATCTCACATAATATGATACCTGTACTGACATGCCCACCAGCCTCTGTACACAGTGTCACTGAATGCCAGACATGTCTCTTTACCCTTACAGTCATGTAATATACAATACGGCATGCACTGCAAGACATCAACCAAGACAGGAGAGAAGCAGGGGTTCATAACCCTGAATATTTTCTATGATGATGCATTACTTAGTGCCACCCAGTGTTCAAGTAGGAAGTTTTCTCTGGGGTCCCCTTGAACACACACACACTCTCTCTCTCTCTCTCTCTCTCTCTCTCTCTCTCTCTCTCTCTCTCTCTCTCTCTCTGATGGGTCAAACTACAGTGCAGGTACCTTTTAGTATTGTTTCTCGAGTTTGGGGCTTTTGTGTGTTACTGGACCATGTGTGTTAGGGACAGAAGTCCCGTGTGGTGTTAAGCGGCATTGGTGAGCTTCCTGTACAAATATGTACAGAAGTCTAGTTTGGTTTTTTGTTGAACTAGTATGAGGAGCTGTGTAACTGGTACAGAGGTCATTAGTCTGGGCTGAAGAAAACCGACTGTTCTGTCCAGTTGTTCTATATAACAGGAAATATTACAAAGGATGGACTTTGTATATGGGATAATGCAATATGTTTTACTTAACATTTCATTCTTCTCTCATGTTCTCTAGAGAAACTGTTTCTTTTTTGATGATAATACATGCTGTTAGATCAGGTATAACTGGAGCTCAGCTGCCAAAAGAATAAATGGAAATGTTTGTAAATCATTAATGCCATCTTTCAATGGACTACTGTTTAACTTAGACATATCCTGAACTGTTCTTAATGTCTTCTAGCCCAGTGTCTGCTGCCTCTTCACCAATACACATCTTTCAAACATATACACTTAAGTCCCCATTTCTCATATTTCTTCTGTACCTTTCCTTGTGACCAGTAAATATCACAATTACCCTGTCTGGCAAGTAGATACCAAATAAAAGTTGCAATATTTGAAGTTCTCACAGCGATGCTGCTGAAAATCCCAATCTTCTGGGATGTCACTGGGCAAGCAGGTCCCAGTGTTTCAAAGAATTATAGTGCCGTCATGTTCAGGGTAAAATAGTCTGCTTGGACTGCTTTACTCTGAATATGTGTACACTAAAATCCTTTACAACATCCAGAACTGCCAGCTGAATGCTACGGCATCACATCGCAGAAAACTTGAATCATTTATTGTGAGTTCCATTCACAGATGCCCAATAGTTGCATAACCAGTTAAACAAACCAGTCAGCCAATTTACATACCTGAAACTGGTGGCAAAAGAAGATCTTTCTTCATAAGCGACGCTGCACACATCCCCCCAAGGAAGGCTAATTCAGTCTCGAGATGCTTCAAGCCTTCCCCTACTTCAGTATGCCATTCATAGCCAACAACCAAGCATCGGAACCCATAGAAGCAAGCCTTTTCATCTTTCACATAGTCTGAGGCAGTTTCTAAGGAGAATATCACTTCGTTTCCTATAAAAAATGTAATTTCAAACAGTTATGTAATTGTCAGAACAGTTACACATCCATCCTCATTATCCTCATACAATATTACAATTACAATTATCTGCACACCCAGGATGTCAAAAACAGCATGTCAAGCTTAAAATCTATCATTCATGGTGTCTTCTGCTTAAGAATTTTCTAGCAGACCAGCAAGGAAGAACTTCTACAAATGGTGAACTTCTGATAAGGGAAACATAAAGATTGCACTTTTGTATTTTGACCCCAAGCAATTATTTCATAATATTTCAGTCGTGAAGGTCACAAGTGCATAGTATTGTATTGTACTGTATGTTATTAAGTGCATTTCTTGGTGGATATATTGATCATCCTGAAAGTGTTAATCAGACACTGGGACAGCTTTACTGTGTACATCACATGTTTCCAAATGTTACAAAGTAACAATAAAATAAGTAGCAATACTGGACATGCTACTCAGACACTCGCCTGGTAAAACAATTGCTGTTTGAGGCCAGTTTCTGCTCCTGCCACTGAACTTCTGTAATATCGGCCAGTAGGGAACGGGGAAAGAATCACAGTCACTGTCATCTGTAGTTCGCTTAGGAACTGGAGAAACGGTGGGCAGACTTGGTATGTAGAGTTGCAGTGAATCTTCAGCCTGTGCTGTGCCACACTGAGGGTCAAACTCAATGCACAGCCACTTGACACACTCTGGAAATGAAACCCTGCAACAAACAGTCACGGTAGAAAGTGACTGAATGATATATCACTCATAATGTCTGCAGTCCAGTAACTGTATGTTTGTAAGTACACTTCTGTTACGCTAGATTAACCCTTCATGCATGAAACATAATCTGCTTTATTTAAAGATCCTGTTTGTAGAACATAGTCACCACTCTCCACCTGGGGTACAAACACCTATCAGTTAATGCTGTGTAGGGAGAAAGTTGTTGTTTGTTCTGAGATCCACACAAAACATAAATACATTGTGTGAGCAGAATGTCGAATTCCTTGATGATAAACCTGGTGGTACATAAAGTAACCAATGGGCTTGAGAAGGTTCAAGGAAATACTGCACTATTACCTGTACATAAAGTGACCTTCCTTCACAGTCTTCAACTTTCATGAACACATCCATATATAACATCTTTAACTGTGTGTGTGATTATAAGGTGACCCCCATTTTTCACATGGCAAATTAGGAAAAAAATAAATAAATAATATATTTGGGTAAATATGGTCCATAATCTGACAAAACCACACATACTTCACTCCCTGCATTTTGTACACTGTGAACTCTACACTTATGGTTACTGCATGTGTTGGAGTAAGTTCATGAGCAGTAGAAGGCTGATGTCACATAGACACAGTGGTGCAGCCAGTGTGGCAGCAGCGTCCAAGGGGCTGCAAAATGAATATTTTAAATGAAGAAAATCCGATTCCCTGCACTTACAAATTTTAAATTATTTAGCCAAATAAAAGGAAATTCAGTACATGATTGATTTTTTTCAAATAAAAATTCTGTTGGGGGTGACCGTCTCACCCTAAGCACCGAAAAACCTCGCTACACCACTGCACAGGCACATGGGTTTGAAAATGTGTGTTATAAATTCAATGATTTTAGAGCTTCACTATACACTGTGCTACCGTCTTCATCAAATGATGTTTTGTTTAGGTCAAATCTGTTGTGATAATGTATCTAAGTCTAGTGTGCACTTTACACAAAAACAAATGAACTAACTCTCTGGTCATACAATCTGAATGGTCACTGCTGCTAATACCAAATTCACCACTGAATGTGACTCACTCATTTTCATCACCACTATTCATACAATCTGCTTCTCTAACTGCCATGTTAGTGTTATTCTCTAATTAGGCACTGGTGTTTAAAGAACCATTTTGCAAAAGGTTTCTCTACCAAAATTTTCTATGAACTTCTTTTCTCCCTTGCTTAAGTTTCATGTCTAGTCCAGCACAACTTACCTATCCTAACTACATTACTTCATATGAAAATTTAGACAACCCACAAAGTAGAAATGAATGTGGTGGAGGACAAAATTGGTTTATTATTGCTTTACAAAATGCTCTGTTTGCACAGCGAGCCCCACAAGCACATGCAAGTATATGCGCGCGCGCGCTCTCTCTCTCTCTCTCTCTCTCTCTCTCTCTC
>Ga0268261_10004695_pt1 | contig 10276 bp, 5 predicted proteins | sample TergutNc150P1_FD_190353 | JGI IMG/M metagenome (GOLD analysis project Ga0268261, IMG submission 190353) | Nasutitermes corniger P1 segment gut microbial community from laboratory colony in Florida, USA - Nc150 P1 (SPAdes) (version 2) | ecosystem: Host-associated > Arthropoda: Insects > Digestive...
ATTCTGTTATTAGTGTTCACATTTGGCTTTGTTTTCTTTTTGCCTCTTCTTGTACTTTTTCGAGGTATTTCAACCTCATCCATCCCTGCGGAAGAATCAAAACAACAGTAAAATGATTAATGCTACATGACAGGGGAGTGGTACGTACCTATACTTACCTAATTTGAATGCACAAGTGAAAAAGTTGTGATATCAAGTAAACTGTAATTGGAGCTTACTTTGTACAGAGCTTAAAATGTTGAGAGATGAGTAATTGTGTCAAAGAAATATTAGTCTTATAAATACTCACAACACTTAAGACACTTCAGATAATGTTACTGTATTCTGCTTGCACCTTGCCTGAAGTATTGTTTAATCAGAAAAATGTACATGTGCAAAACATTATTACAAAATGAATTAGTCCACCAATTACACACTCATAACAGAAAAGAAGACGGAAGATGGATACGGTACGTTCCTCAAAAACATCAGCGATCTACCAGAAGATGGCATGACATCACAAGCCACAAGACCACAAACTGGTAGAACAGCATGTAAGATCTGAGTTTTCACAAGAGTTAACATTTGGAATGTTATTTTTAAGGAAAGGACACAATAGTCCTGTATGTGGTTGACAACACTGTAGAGGACCTGCCATTTCCATTTTATTTCACATGTACATAGCAAAGTTATTACACTAAAGCAATATTATCTTCCCAAATACTGCAGTACTTGCAAATTTTCAATTGAAATTTTTCCACAGAGGAAGAGTGACATAATCTTTAACCTTCAAATGACCTACATTCACATTAGGCAACTGGAAATTTACTGCATAATTTTATTTTTTTCTGTTCAAATAATACATTTTTCACAAACCCTGTGTTAAAATTTAAATACCACTCCAGCAGTTTAAAGGTTAAATTCTGTTTATATAAGGTACTAAAAGCTAAAGTGCACCCTTGTACAGGCACTGAGGCTCTGTACAGGCCGTACGGCCCATAGGGGGAGTAGAGGTATAGCTCTATCCTTTCTTGACCACAGCATTAGAAGGGGGTGAGGGGTCAGCGTCACGCCCCAGCTGCTCTTTACCCTAGGGAAAGAGCTGGTACCCATTGTACAGGAGGCAGGGTGGGCCCCATGGCTGGTCTGGACAGGTGTGGAAAATCTCGCCTCCACCAGGGTTTGATCCCCGGACTGTCCAGCCTGTAGCCAGTTGCTCAAATTCTGTTTGCATACAGTCACATGATTTAAAATTTTCATAATACGGATTTACTGAATAAATTGATTCTTGTACAGTACACTCATTTCTCCGGTCTGCTGAGGTCAGCATTCATTATATGCATCTTATGTTAATACTGTGACTATGTCAGTTTCTTGAAACCTTCCCATGCTGTTCACAATTAACAACAGTCATGAAAGAATTCACAAGCAAAGGGAAGTCTATTATACTTGTACTTCATGGAACTCTGGACTAACAATAAAACATGTATCAATATAAATATATGATGCAAGAATAAAACTGAGAAAGCAGTTACAACTAAGTTCCTTGTTCTGCAAATTAATAATAACTTAAAGAGAAAAACACATTGAAGATATAGGGCTTTTAGCTGATCTCACCCACATGGGTGGTCACTTTACAGACCATTTTTCAGGGCAGAAGGCACTGCAGGTAATGTGCTAGAAAGTTTTAGTTCAACACACTGAAGTTAATAATAGGTTTTTACTCGCCATATTTAAAGCTCTACAAATGGTTTGTTCCGGACCAATGACATGCATCACATCTAACAAATATCGTAGACACTGAATATTGAAGTTCTGTTTATGAAATTGAAGACACTACATCCCCAATCCTGAATTTTCTCTGTTCCCTCCCCCATGGTGCTGTGATAATGTACTCAGTATAGCAAGTTGCTACAGGCTGGGTGGTGCGGGGATTGAATCCTGGGTGGAGGAGAGATTTTTTGCACCCATCCAGAACAGTCCTGAGGCCCAACCAGCCTCCCAGATGTACTGGGTCATTCCCAGGGAAAAAGTGGCCAGGTCATGGCCTTAACCACCCAATCCCATCTAGTGCCAAGGTTAAAGAAAGAGTAGAGATATACCCCTACTCCCCCTCTGTGCCTTCATAGGAGGTTATAGGGTGAAATTTACATTTTACCAGATGTCTTCAGTACAGTGATGACAACTATGCAATTTATCCTTTCACATGCACCACAAATAAAAATTACATGAGTTCAATTCTGGCACACATGGAAGTCATAATCCACCATTTATTATTCTGACACCAAAAACACTTTCTAAACACTGCATAGAATGGCAAGACTTCAGGCTTCTGACATGGTATAGTTGAGGTCTTCACTCTTCTGGGTTGCTACATAGTGCCAACTGGTAGTTGTTTACTGATGTTTCAGAACAGCCTTCTTGCCCCATCTTCAAGGGTCAACAGTTGTATATTCTATTTGGAATAAGGATGAATAGCCTCAACAGTGGAAAGAGTCAATCATGGCTCCTGTCTACAAGAAGGGTAATAAGACAGACTGTAGTTTGAGGCACATCACTGTTGTCTGCTACATAAAAAATTTTATCCAGATTTCTTCTCTCAATATTAACTCTACACGTAGAAAAAAATTACTGCAGATCTTCAGAGTGCATTTCAATATAACAAGTTAAATGTCGATCATACTTTCTACCATAGCCAATACTTTGGGCAAAATGCAAATACAGTGTGGCACTGCATCAACAACTACACACTTTGAAAAAGCCTACGATTCAGTTAGGAGGAAGGTTTTGTATAATATCCTCATTGCATGTGATACCCCATGGTGTTTGAGTGAAACGTACAGTCATGACTGAATAAGCAAATATTTGTCTGATACATTTCCTATCTAGAACTGTCTGCAATAAGGAGACACTTTGTTATCACTGCATTTCAACTTTGTTTTGGAATATGCCATTAGGAAGGTTCAAGCAAAGCAGAAGGGTTGAAAATGAATGGGAAACATTAGCTTCTGGTATATGCAGATGAGATAAATGTACTGTGCAAAAACATACACACTGTACAAAAAACAGAAATTTACTTGTCACTAGCAAGGAGATTGCTCTAGAGGTAAATGTGGAGTAAACTCAAAGAATGTTCACATCTCATGAACACAATAAAGGACAAAACTGTATCATAAAGATATGGAATAAATCCTTAAAAGTGTAGCAAAGTTTGAATATTTGAGAACACCTCTAACAAATCAAAACTATGTTCATGAAGAAATTAAGAGCAGGTTGAACTCAAGAGAATGCCAGCTACCTTTCAGTCATGAATCTTGTCCTCCCACTTGAAAACCAAAAATATATAGATTGAAATACACAGAACTATAATTTTGCCTGCTGTTTTACATGGGTGTAAAACTTTTCTCTCACATATTCTGAGTGTTTGGAAACAGGGTGCTGAGGAAAACATTTGGGCCTAAGAGGGATGAGGTAACAGGAGACCATAGAAAAAGTGGACAGTGAGGAGCTTCATGATTTCATCCCCTCACTAAAATCAACTGGGTGACTAGATCAAGAACAATCAAATGGGTGGGGCATGTGCACACATAGTTTTAATAGGAAAACCTGAGTGAAAGACACAAGAAGATAATATTCGAATGAATATTAACCTTTTAAAGCCTACTGGTTATGTGATGCACCAGCAGGTTTAACATTCAACAACTGTACGCTCTGCCCACACTGCATCTATGTGTTTTGTATTTATCTCAGAACAAACAGCAACTTGTACCACTTAAAGCATAAACTGAATGGTTTTTATAACCGAGAAGAAAAGTGTTTACTGCGTGGTACAAACTGGGTCTTTAAATAAGGCAGTCTGTGCTTCATCTTTAAATGGTTAAACAGCTCAATTGGAAGGGTGATTACTGGATTCATCTGGTTTAGGATACGGACAAGTGGTGGGCACTTGTGAATGGTGTAATGAACATACAGTTCCACAAAATTTTGGAAATATCTTGACTAGCTGAGGAACAATTACTTTTTCAAGGAGGACTCTGTTCCATGGAGTTGGATAATGGGTTTAAAACTTAATATTAACTACAAAACATAGAACAGAAATGTATAGACTACAACACACAGCCAACTGGAAAAGTGGTGAGTGCTGCTCTGCCTGCTGTAATGCAAAACTGGCTGAGTGAAGGGTGGATGTGAGCTTTCAGGTAAAGTAATGTCCCTGTCCTTCCCCTTCCCAATGAACACCTACTCTCATTACTATCTTGTATTGCAGACAACAGAGAAAAATTTCACACAAATTCAGATATACACAGTATGTGACAAAAACATGACCTCCATGTGCCAAATTCTAACCACATTAGTTACCAGAATGGTACATAGTAGGTAGGAACCACGTTATACAACGTTCTCCCATCTAACACTCCAACCATGATGTAGAGTACTTATGCAAGGAATGAAAGATTCTCTAAACCCACTCTTTCTATTCTGTGGGAAAATATTCACAGCTGAGAGCTCGTAAGTACTGTACATAAGATTAAATAAATTTGACAAAAAACCTTGCTACATTTTTCATAGGTATAATACATATGATCTTCATACACAATGGCTAAAAGCACCTTACCAAGACATGTCCTTCATGTGAGTTTTGCAGTTTTAACGGCAGTTAACCGGGGATTGTGGTCGTATGGGATGTGTGGTGCATCACTTGGTACATGGTTCCCAAATGGTGCTTTGATCTTCAAGAGTCATGTTGCACATGAAGAATGTCTTTGCAAGTGCAGACAATGTGCTTTTTTGATATGGTGGGAACCACTTACCCGGTCACGCAGCATACAACTCAGAATACTTGAAACCAGACAATTTTGGATTGTATTCTCAACTTGACATGCTCTACATCTAGGTACTACAAAGATCATGGAATGAAAATAAAATTTACTCTATTCCGTTATATTGTGCTGATCACTCCATTGTGTCCACTACTATATAAATATACATAATCTAAATAACAGCACTTTAATCACAGACTACCTACTGGCACGTGTAACTCGACAGTGGTAATAATAAAAACACGGAAAGGGAAAAATACTATGAAGATTCCAGCTTTGTACACACAATGGACAATTACACGACAGACTACTTCTTGATGCATCATCTTACACCATCAACCATTACCAACAGCTGGTCACCAGCTTCATTATTCGCAAAAATCACCAGTGTTGATCGTTTCTGATTTAAACAGGAGACGACTGCACATTAACCGCACACCCCTAATCCATGGTTACAACACAATACTACGAACCTGACACCCCATGGCGACATGTGTAATTAAAGATATGAATCACTGAAAATGTGTTTTTCTCACGATCGGATGTTTTGAAAATGTGCGTTGTTATGTGACTAACTTCCCCTATTCACACGAATTATGAAGTGGTACCTTGAGCAAAATAACCTGCACCTGAAACAATTGAACAAAATGCCACATAATTTCGCACATTTTAACGATGCTTATACTAGGACTACTCCAGAATAACATTTGGTTTCTATGACGACGATTATTTTTTCTGAAGCTTTTGTTGCGTTAAACGATATAGAATTCGTTATGTTGCCCGTTTATTTACATAATAATTAGTCGGTTGGATGTCAGGGTTTAGAAACACGTCCTCAGTGGTCTGTGGGCCACTGGCAACGTTGGTCACTCTAATCCATGACATTGGTTGAGTGAAAGCGCGGGAGCAACTTCACAAATGAGAAAATTAACTTCGTATTAAGCACTATGGCAAGCACAGAACAGCAAACTGTTGGATTAGTTACTTTAAAAGGATCGGCTGATCTTATTACGGAATATTTAGGCACGTACTGTAAATTTGTAACACGTTACATTCTATTGTTAACTCGCCCAATAACCTAACCTAAGACAGTTTATGTCTTGCAAAGGAATTAACATACGTGTTAATGGATCTGTAAACGTATTGTCGAAGTTTAATGTTAGAAAACGTTGCGTTAATATGATAATATGGAAACACTTGTTTACAGTCAAAATTTTTATTGTTAGTATTAGTCACACTAAGGCAACGTGTTTCAATCAGTCATGGTCATCTTAAGGCCATCGAGTATCATAAAAAGTGTAAATATTACCATTCCATTACGTATGTGTTAATAGACTGAGATCTCAATCTTACAATTGATATATGACATACTGCTTGTCACTATTAATTGATAAAATAAGCATTTCCTTATTGTACTGTGAAAAAATAATTGTAAGGAGTCATGCTGATGTAAAGAGATTTGTTTTTTACTGCAACTTGCCCATGGTTTTAATTTTGCTGGACACGTATGCCATCCTAATTAACCAGGAATCATAGCATGTATCTTGACTCTATAAAACATACATGTTAATTCATATTTACTTACTTATTTCAAGATTATGGCATCAACAGTATTTTATATCAGCGTGGCATATATCCTCCTGAAACGTTTCAACCAGAAGAACACTTTGGAATTATAGTCTACATAACAACCAATGAAGGAATAAAATCCTTTCTAAAGTCTGTTTTGGATCAAATCCAAGGTTAGTACTATGAATGTAAGTACACATGGAGCAATCCTACAATAGATTTCTTGTTAAATGTCAACAGGGTCTTTATTGCAGATTGGATTTGTGAAAAGAATACACACAAGATATCACTCATAATATCAAATCCATCTACACAGGAGGTGCTTGAACGATGGGATTTCAAGATAAATTATGAATGTGATGAAAATGGAAATGCTGAGGGAAATGGAAAAACTATTGGAAAGAAAGACTTGAAACTTATCCAGAAAGAAATACGCGATGTTTTAAGACAGATCTCTGGAACTGTAAGCTTTCTTCCTTTACTGGACTGTTTGTGTAAGTACACAGCCTGAACCTGTTAGGGTGTATGAAATTGGTTTGTGTGGTGCTTATAGCACAAGACAAATGTTTGTAACTATTATATGTGACACTGGTGACAGCAAAGGTTCTTGCATTCTGGTATCAAAATGGAAGAATTTCTTGTTTCACCAACACCTTAACAGACTTGTGTGTGACACAGAAAAAATATTTATGAGCAAATATGCCCATATATTATACATACCTTCATATTGCCTGTCTTTAATGCCATATAATTGCAACCATGAAGAATTTTTGCACTTTGTTTAGTCCTTTGTAATTGAAACCATGTTGAATAAGTGTTTCTTGCACCCATGCACCCATAGTAATGGTAAATGACATCACAGATCCTAATGCTTACCATGTGCTTCATTAATTTATTGTTATGAGGCACCTCCATGACCAGTATGAAACCTGAAATCTTAACCTTCGTGGATTACATGCTCTCTTTTTTGTTGTATTTGTTGGTAAGTGTAACTTGAACTTCCATGACTATTGTGTTGGTAAACATCACATACCACGGTGAGAATAGTGAATTTATTTGAAGTCATATGTTTGATAAATAGGGAGTACTACTTCTCCAACATGTCACTCCAACACTGTCTTACATAGGCTTTTGTATACACATAACTGAGCTTGATATCTCAGTACTAATGTACAAAGAACACTTCTTGTTACTCATATTAAGCCTTTTCTTTTTAATTGACAAATCAAACACTAATATTATAACATGCAAGGTTACAATTACATGGTTTAATCAAATAATTTCTGCACCGAATTTATTTTTCCATAGTAACAACGCTTATCTTTTAATCAATGTCCCATCCAAATTGGTGTCTTTGGGACCTTATACATAAAGCCCAAAATTCACACCACTGTCGAAGTATTCAGTGAAGTACGATGCTTGAGATTTGTCCAGGTGCATCTTGTGATTCTGTTTGAATCATTGCAGCATCATTAAATTTCATTTCCTATAATGCCATCTTGAGTTTTGGAAAAAGAAGGAAGTTACAAAGGGCTACATCTGGTGAGTAGGAAGGGTATGGAATAAGTCATTTGTTCTTAGCCCAAAATTCACACACGGAAAAAGCAAAGTGATCAGTTGAGTTCTCATGGCTGGGAAAGCAATCCTGTAAATTTCACTTTTCAGGTCACTTTGGCAATACATTGTTTTACAGATGTCACAGGTTGTCAGTATAGTAATGTTCAAATACAATTTGTCTTTTTGGAACAAATTCATAATACACAACTCTGTGAGTGTCACAAAAGACAGTAAGCATACACTTAACATTGAATTCACCCAAAGAGGGCATCAGTGGTGTACCGTGTTCAGAAGACTGAAGGGACAAAAACATTCTTATTATCATGGAATCTCAATTAAAATAAATCAACCAACTAGATGCAACAATTTCTTGAGTTTATTACTTGACGTTTATGTACAGCTCAACATGTTTCGGGCATCCTCACGCCCATCCTCAGGAGCTCAACAACTGCGGTAGCAGCCTCTGGTTTTACCGCTGGAGCATGGTGATAGCAGTGCTGTTGGTCGTGGTCGGGCCGGCCCAACCACGACCAACAGCACTGCTATCACCATGCTCCAGAGGTAAAACCAGAGGTTGCTACTGCAGTTGTTGAGCTCCTGAGGATGGGCGTGAGGACACCCGAAACATGTTGAGCTGTACATAAACATCAAGTAATAAACTTGAGAAACTGTTGCATTTAGTTGGTTGATTTATTTGAATTGTACGATGATGCACAGACTTGCAAACTTTAAATTTAAAAATGGAATCTCAGTTTGCTTCAACAAGCCATGCATTCTTGGGGCAGAAATGAGGTCTAAAATTTGTACCAAGTATACACTGACAGCTGATCTGGAACAGAATTATGCATAAAACAGAAATTATTTTACTTGCACCTCACTAAACATTTACCAATGTAACTATACTGTACTTAATTTTATTCACATTTTCTGTTACTCACATATAAGGAGATGAAATGGAAGAAACAGATTAACAGATAAGACCTCTCTCCATTATGTGCTTATTGTATGCACTTTGTGTAAAGAATACACGAAAATGATTAAATTATTATTTTAAAGGAGGGTATTTCTTGCATTATTAATTTGTTTGGACGTATGCCATATCTAACTTGTTTATGTCTTGCTTCTACAGGCTCATTTGACCTTCATGTCCATACAAATCAGGGCTGTGAAGTGCCAGAGAAGTGGGACGAGACACAACCCTGCATCATTAAAAACGCGCAAGAACTATCCCTTCGAACCTTTTCCACATCCCTTCATAAAGTTGAAACCCATGTGATTTACAAGGCTGAATGAACTGGGATAATGTATCATGGTACTTCATCAGAAATTCAGTGCATGCTTTTTTAATATATATTGTATACGTGAAACATGACCATTGTTTTAATTCTCATTATGAAATGGATTCCAGATGTGCTTTCATGAGGATGTCCAGTGATCCCACTGTTGATGGACAGTGTTTATGTTCCTTACAACACTGTCAATAAAATTATATCTTGCTTTCACATATTTATCCCTGTTGGGGAAGGTCAGGCAAATGAGGATCTCCAGCTATCCTTTCCTGCATATTATCTTTTGCCACCTTCTATCGTCTATATTCAACTCCCTCATTTCTTAACTGAGCCCCAGTGCATTTTGAATTTCACACATCATTCCCATGGCCACCACACCATCATCATCTATGGAACTGCAACATGTATGCATGCCAAGCACTACTACTACTACTACTACTATTTCACTCTGGTCTTCCACCACCACTACTACTATTTGGTTACATTTTTAGGCATGTCGGCAAAATTGCCAAAGGTGACTATTAAATTTGTCATTTCTGTCCATCTGTCTGTCCCCGTGGAACAACTCAGCTCCCATTGGATGGATTTTCATGAAACTTGATATTTTTGTATTAAAAATTTGTTAAGAAAATTCAAGTTTGACTACAATCTGACAAGATTAACGGGTACGTTACCTTTTTCATCATACCTTGCTCAGTTCTTCTTAGAATGAGTAATGTTGCAGACAAAAGTTGTAGAGCAAGAAAAACACACATTTTATGTTCAATAAGTTTTTTTTTGAAAGTTATGCCATTTATAGGCTTACTTACTTACTTACTCCATGGAGCAGAGTCCTCCTTGAGAAGCTAACCAGTAAACTTTGCAGCTAGTCAAGAAATTCCCCGCATTTATGGAACCCGAAAGTCCCTCACCATACCCACAAGTGCCTGCCACCTGTCCCTATCCTGAGCCAACTCCATCCACTCCCCATGACCCCCCTCCAACTTCCTGAAGATCCATCTTAATATTACCCTCCCATCTACGTCTTGGTCTCCCCAATGGCCTCTTTCCCTCAGGCTTCCC
>Ga0268261_10004696_pt1 | contig 10276 bp, 3 predicted proteins | sample TergutNc150P1_FD_190353 | JGI IMG/M metagenome (GOLD analysis project Ga0268261, IMG submission 190353) | Nasutitermes corniger P1 segment gut microbial community from laboratory colony in Florida, USA - Nc150 P1 (SPAdes) (version 2) | ecosystem: Host-associated > Arthropoda: Insects > Digestive...
AGTTACTGTCTCCACTGATTTAACATTTTAGCACCTCCATAAAGTTTTTCCGATTCCTTGTCACTTATCTGGTTCCAAGTGTGCCATTTTACATAGTGGAAGTTTTACGATATGTGGTGTTCAATTTACTGAAGTTCTGGTAGAATGTCAGTTACTGTTGTAACAGTATTTAAAGTATTGACTTACCCGAGTGGTCCCCCATCCAGTGACAACAACGTTAGTTCCTTGATATATGTCATACTCCTGTAAGGCGATGCTTTGTACAGTGTTGCTGAAGGTGAAGTAAGGGTAAATCTGAAATTATAAGTTTTGTTTCGGTTCATTATGAAGCATAAAGATTTCTAGGCCCTATTTAAACAGAAGTTATTTTACTCACGTATTTTGACTTGAGATTTGTACACTTTATTTTGTCGAGTTATATTTTTCCGAGCTATACACATATTTGAAAGAAAAGGGATTCAAAATTAGAAGAGTTGACTTAAAATGTCGTCCCTCCTGTATCCTTGTAACAATGAAAATGTATTGTGTATGTGAACTGACAGGTACGATGTGTGTAGGACTGTGACATATTTCCAGGAAAGCTACATTAAACGTTCAAAATATGAAATCAATTGGTCTGTCTGTAAAACCTAGAGACAGAGAAGCAGAACATTAAATGTTTTGCGATATTTTGCTAAGTCTGCCGCTGGAAGTCTTTTGACAATTGTGTGTGGATTTCAACACTATTAAATTCTCCGCTTTTACATGCAGAACCTTGAGCATTTCCAACTAACAGCAGAACATATCCATCTTGCCAGTCATAACATCATAAGTAGGTCAATTCTAGCTCTTAGTTTTATGTTCTGACTTGCTTTAAAATGAGGGTGTTTTGAATATTCAGAAATAATTAATGTCCGTTGAACAATATATCGGTTATTACTGACAGTTTCAGGTGTATAATTTAGTGACTTCACTTCCCTTAAACATAAATGCATTCAACACACACAGACACATCTTATTTTACTGTGCACTGTCTTTATCTGTGTTATAAATTTAACTCTCTCTTTGTCCACTTTGGCAGTCATAACTTATCATCTAATGTGAATAGGAGCTGCAGATGTTGGCAGCGCTTTCAGGACAGTTGTGTGACATGCCCTGCTGTGTAGTGAAAAACGGACATAAGTGCAAGTTCGATTGTTTTGTTTGTTTCTTATGGAACGATGAGTTACATCTGAAATAAGAAAAGTTCAACTGTGCCTCATAATAATAGGCTAGCAATTGTGAGTACTATAAAAAGAACAAAAGAAGTTATTTTTTCTACCATGCACTAGAGAAGCTTCAAAAACCGTATCTAAAAAGAGATACACAGTCTTGTTCCTTATTTCACAATTTTAATTTAAATGAAAAATTTAAAGCATGGTAAAACAGGCTGAAATGTATATTGGAGTACAGAAACGGAAGAAATATCGAAAGGGAATTAAGAGTTCTGCTATTTAGGAAGTTCGTCTTCTAATGTTAATTATCGCGCAGTGCCTTGCCTATGTAGGGTTTGTACAAATGTCTGAGTATTAAAATTCTGCAGTTATTCTGTTGCCATGCAGCAAGTGAATCGTATAGTTACGGATATGTGTGCCAGGTGGCAGTAATTACCGAAAACAGCCTGTCGATATGAAGCCATTTGTAGTTGCCTGCAATCTGTTTAGCATTGCAGTCTGTACTGTTGCCGACGGTACTTTGTGCCTGTTTAGTGACGCTGCTTGTTGCAGCCAGCTGTCTGTCACTTCACAGCTGATATTAATGGTTTAGTATTCAGTACACAGTGGATACTAGAAGAATTTAAATTTAAATTGTTATATTTGCAACATGTATGTGTGATGTGCAGCAGTATTTTGAACAGACAAATTGCAAAACAATCACTGCTTATAATGAAGAGTGAGATAAGCTATATATCACTGCAAACACATCACATATTTTGAAATGTACATTACAATATCCAAGTCAGTACATACCCGCAGAACGGCGACATCGTAGTCGTTGTAGTTGTTCAGGTTGTAAAGTCCGTGAATAATTACTTGTTGCACATTGTGAGATGTTCCGCCCCACTCGCGGGACTCTGAGCCAGCTCTTACTGATAGATAGTTAATATTTAGCCTATACATGGGAAAATATTGAAGTTTGATTTATGCGTGGTTTCACCGTAGCATAATATTAAAAATTCCCTTGAAAATTTAGATAAAATTATTTCATATATATATATATATATATATATATATATATATATATATATATATATATATATATATATATATGTACATAAATATAAATATATATGTACATTAAACTGCCATATTTTTTCCTGTTTTATGGAATTGAAGATGTATGTAGTTTTAAGCTCTGAGAAACGTGTGTGATAACAATACTGCGGAAATAATGGATGGTTAGAGAAAATTATACAGTGACAAAGAGCATAATGTGAACTCTCGAACTATTTGAATGATGCAAGCAGTAAGACACTAATGGATACAGCATGTTACTGGTGCAGAAGTACCAAAGACATACAAAACATTTGCCACAATATGTAAAGTGTCAGTACCATATGTCAGGCAAATAAAATGACTGAATTTTGTTAAACGGAAGTTAATGAAATGAATATATGGATGTGAACTGGGATCGTGCGTCTGATGATAGGGACCGGTGGGTTGACCTGCGAGCAGAACAGTGTGACTTTAGACCGAATAAATGGCGGATAGAATTTTGACTTACTGGAATTATGTCAGCCTTTTAAGAAAGGCTGAGTTGCATGAGGTGGGGCATTTTAATATTTAGGTTTTGGGGTAATAGAAAATGAAAAATTTCTGAATTATCTAGTACCAAGTCTTCAATGCATTTAACCAGATCTGCTGTGTGCGTGTAAACACGATATGTTACATTTTCCTAGTTTCATAAACTCTACTTAACATAAAACACTTACAAGACACTTCTATTCAGTAATATTGTACAATGATTTGTAAATCCCAACATGCTTCACATAATACAGCCCTTGACACGTGCTATAAATATAATTTCTGATGATAGAAACTGTGTTAAGTACAAACGTACCCAAGAACGCAGGATGCAGATGTGACCACACAAGTTGAACTGATGATGGCGCCACCACACCGAAATACACCAAAATATATCAGTGCCACCTGCAATTGAAATGCGAATTGTAACTGAACGTAAGCTTGTTGAACGATTTTTTAGACATTTCTCATTTAATAATTTATAACAAATACACAATATGTTATACAACGTGTCTACAAAATATCAAGAAGAAATTAATTTTTTCGGTGAACCCTTTATGTGGGCAAGGGACCTAACACTTTAAAAGCCCAATTAAGTTCCTTCTATCATTTGATGGCATTATTAGGAGCTCAACATATTCTCCACGTTAGCGGGATAAGGGTTAATATTATTTTATTGAGAATTTTATGAAAGTAATAACTACACATATATATAGAGGATTGAATACAACTTTTTTTTTGTTTATTTATTCAGCCATCATTATATGTTTTTTTGCATAATATCACCAATTTGTGTTAGAAGGTATTTTTGTTTTACAAGAACGTGTGTTGTCTTTCACATTAACTCACAACTGTGTCAATAATCCAGTAGTAGCCTCCTTCATTCTTAGCAGAATTTCAACTTTCCTCTCTACTTCCCGTTGAAAGGAAAAATACTTTACATGACCACAGAATAAGAATACAAAGTGAGGTCTGGTGAAGGGGAAGGCCAGCCATAAGTTTCTACGCGAGAAGACAAACGACGTAAAATACTCGTATAAATATCGTCTTACTTGTCGATTGAGACGACGTGTGGATTGAAAGTAAATATTTTGGATTACGCTCTTCATATTTCTTTTCACTAACAATAATGTAGCTTATTATATTGTCTTATAGCTGTACTAACAAAAACCTGATGTGGCCACAAATTTATTTCGGCCTGCAATAAAATTTCTTTAAAAAGATCGGATAGCTTTACCTAAATGCAGTTAGTGCGGTCCAATCTTTTATAGTGCAGCTGTCCTAAATACGAGACCACGTAAAGAATACCGCTCTTTGGATAATGAAATTACCAATATAAAATTATTTTAGTATTATTTCATTCTATCGATGGTTTTCTTCAAAGAGTCAAATATATTTCTGCCATTTTTAGAACTAACTCTATTTTGATTTATGGCGAGGAAAATGTACTGAGCGAAGACGTATTTCTTACAGAAGAACAATGAAAACCTGTTAGTCGCTACTGAGAAGACTGGACATGAAGTTAATTCTAAGAACCCTGAGCGTATTTTTACATTATGTGAAGAAAATGTAGAAGAGTGTCATAAAATAAAAGTGAGTAATAGATTTTTATGTGGGCATAACCCAAAAAAACCAAATCCGCATTCACAAATAAATAGGGGGCATTTTAAACTCGGAAAGAAAATTGTAGCCATTAAGACCAGTATCTTTTTATCTGCTAGATCCTTATCCAAAAACAGCACAACTAACATACACAGGACTATAATTTTGTCTGTTGCTTTCCATGGCACAAATTTGGTTTCTTCCACTGAGTGATGGAAAGAGACTAAACGCTACTTCAACATTATACATCTTCATTACAACAACAATGTACAGACAAAAATTAATCAAGTTCCAAATTATTATACTGTTATACATATCCTTATAAAAATAATTCAATATAATTGAACTGAAATACGAATAGCCATAATCAGGAAGCACGGACTTGAGTCGTGTTTAGTTAAAAATATATAGCATTTTGCAAGTAAGTGTAACTTGTACATTCCAAAGTTAATTACACTATAAATATGTTCAGTGAACAATTAAGAGTCACAGTATATAATGTAAAATGTCAAGGACGCAATTAATAAATAAGAAGAAATGTCTTCATAGAGTGTACATGTGGACATATCGGGCAGACCCTCTCTATGATAGTGAGGATTTAATTGATTTGGAACAAGATAGAACATAGTGGCGGGCTGTTATGAGCACGGTAATGAACGCAGTCGTTCAAAAATACGTGAAATTTCTTGACAAATGTAGGAAATATGTACTTAGAATTTTTTTCCTTTTAGTCCCTTAAATAAATAGCTAAATAGTGATTTATCCAAAGTCTTACTATTTAAGATAAACGAGATTATTTTAGGATGAAACCGACAGCTTCTAAAGCAGTATTTTTTACACAATCTTCCTCTTTTTTATTTGAAAACAGCCAGTATTTGGAATTAGCAGGTGAATACAGATTTTAAAATTTTAAGGAATAATTTATTAAAGTTAATTTTATTATTATAATTATATTGATCAACTTTGAAGATGTTTATATTTCAATACACGAAAGAAATAGTTCAATTCAACAGCAGTTCAACAGCTTTACCTGATGTGGGTGATTTTCAATCTCTGCCCAACTTCCACCCTCAATACGTTCATCTGGTTTAGGATTTGTGGTGTTGGAAGGAACACCTGAAATATTTGTGGTGTTGGAAGGAACACCTGAAATGTTTACAGACTTCTATAATACAAAGTCTAAAAAGTACACATGCCTAATAAGCAGCCAAAAAGCATAAGAATTCTCCGTTATTTCTCATCTTACGACTTCACATATGCATTTCCCCACCACGCAATTTTGTGTGTTAGATTGTGGACTGCATTCTTCTGGCTAGGCATAGCGAACTGTGATTTGCTGTTGTGAACAGCATATTGGAATATTCTTGTGCCTTAAGCGACAAAGAGTGTCTTGACAAAACTGAACCACTCTGAATGTCTTAAGAAGAACTCAACTCTTTACAGTTAGTTATAAACATCAGTACGTTTACCCAGTAAAGGTGAAGTTATAGCTGTCCCTGTCCACCACATGAAGTCACTACAGAGAAGAGACCGGTCAACTACAAGCGTCAGTCAGTTTGCATATGGGAAAACGCCCACCAGATACTCTGCGGGGTGTAGAGCTGACGTGACCAAAAGCCGGATTTGGAACCCCGAGTATTCGAGCCCCTATTCTGGTCAATGTAACAATGTAAGCTAACCCAGCTAAACCGGGCCCTATGGTACAAAATTCACGTATTTAAGCAGATATCTTTCATCGCGTTATATATAAAGATACAATTTATTTGATTGCCTAATATCTGCTTTAGTCCTACCATATAAATATTTACTACTGTATTAGCAGTTGTAAAACTTACCTGCTGCACAGGCGAACAGCGCTGAAAGCAGTACCAGAAAATGCATGATTGATGCTCACTCCAAGCCTGGTCGCAATGAGCCACTGGCAGTGTTTATATATCTGCACTCTTATCATATCGCGTCTTAAAATCTGCAAATCGTGCTGACATTGCAAATTACTGTCAAATTATTTCTTATTTCTTATTCGTTCTCCTGTGTTTCGTCATGATTATTACCTATCAGTGATTTATTTTACAGTTTATATTACAGTACTTGTTGTGCTAAACATAAAGCCAATAACAACTGATATATAAGTTGAAGGGAATGGAGACCACGATATGTGTACGAAATGGATTATATGAACTGATTTCGGGATTATTGGTGTTAGATATCTTCCACGCAATTAATTCCACAGGGTCGCAAGTGATTAATGAAATCTGACTTTATCCTAACAGGTGACATTTCTTCATGCTTTAAACACAGGAATACCTGAAGACAAACCTATAGACTTATATAAATTTCGAATTTTGAGTTTATCAGGAACTGGTCGCACCACATATTGACAACTTTATCATTGGAATATATAAAAGCCCTTTAAATATCAAAGTGATTTGTTCCCGCCAGTAGCTGTGAACTGCACAAATACATCTTGCATTGACCCTAATTGTTATACTGCAAAATCCCACTGTCAGTGGTCATGCAAGCCACAACACCGAACATTGCTTAGACAACGTCATGAAACAAACACTGTCACATACAGCAGACAGATTGACTGGCAAGCTGCAGTTACATCGGTAAATATTCTCAAGAAGTACTGAATCTTTATTAATTAAACTGCTTCTATCAGTTCACAGATATACACTCAATATGTGCAGCTTATCGGGTATCAGATACAATCAGGATCTAGAAAATTTATGTAAATTCTTTCTTTCTTTCAATTTTAAATTTTGGCATTCCGTTGGTTTCAACTAATAATGATGCGATGGCAGTCATCACAGCTGAGCGTTTATGTATTTTATCAGTGCTACAGGTTTCGATCTACAATAGTAGATCGAATTATATATGGTAAATTTTTCTTTTTTACGCCCTGAAAGCATCTTTAGGAGTGGAGTTTTAGCTCCGCACATTCACACTCTCAGCACTAGAAGGATGTGAACTGTCTCCTTGACGCCAAGCATTGGTAACATGGGAAAAGGCCACAACTTAGCCATTGAATTGGATGCTGATTGAGAAGAGTAAATATACCTTCTGGAATCGAACTCCAATATTTCAGCCCGTACTCTAATGGCCTTGTTACCGTTCACAGAACATTGTCATTACTTATTTTAGGTTATCTGGCTTAGACCTTGAAACATTATATTAAATGACAGGTGATAAAAATGATTTATGACGCTCAGAAAGCTTTATTAACACCGCTGATCACAGGTTACAAGATTAAATTGAGAAAACAAGATAACCAGTTCGTTTTCATATCTAAAATATTGATGATAGTATATTTGCTGTCAGGGTCAAGTGGACAGATTGCGTGACTGCAGATTCTATATTGATGTATTGACACTTGTTTAATATTTGTGGAATTTTGTTTTTGCTTGCAATTTTGAGAAGAGTTCCTTCTACACCGCACAAAGCCAGCAGCATACAAGCATCATAATTATCATTTGAGACAATTCTGGAGAGTCTTTTATGTTTTTCTGTACATTAAGTTCAAATTAATATGCTTGTGTGAACTGCTTCCCTCTAATTATTTACATGCGTACAAGTTTATATCCACCCAACTACAAGAACGACTGAATTCAAAATATGGAAATCGATAAACAAACTGAACTGATTCTAAGGAGCAGGGCTCTTCCTGAGAAACTAACAGCCCCTTAGATACTCATGAAATGTCCAGCATTTATGAAGCCCAAAAATTCATTACCGCACTCAAAAGAGCCCACAACCTCATCCGATACATTGTGAAATGTTTCAAAACCTGGTATTCTTTTGCAGTGAAGAATTGTTAACACTTTGCCCAATCTGCAAACAGGAATATCACACCTTCTCTGCTGCCCGGAATTCCGTTAAAGAGATATAGCTCAGCAACCATATAACAATCTGTATCTGAGTATAATGTCTGCTAGTGTAATACCTTCAGCGTCTGACGGTAACAAACATATCGTTAGAGACTCATAAATATTCATATTTGCATTTTGACACTTAAAAATATTTTTGGAACGCTGTTTGTACAATTTATGTCTGAACAACTTGCATATCTCGAAGTACAACAGTTTACATCGTGAAGGAACGAAGGTAGAAGAACGACTGCCAGAATTGTCCTTATCTTATGTCTGCACGGTTTATTTTGGCTATCTACCGAATTCTGTATTCCTTCTGCTGTATCGTTTGGTCCTTTTGCGTTCCAAGAACCTGACAGCACTCTAAGTTACGCAGAATTTCGATTCAAACTTCTGTCAGTACATAAATTCTGACATATATATATATATATACTTATTTATTTATTAGGTTACACCTTAAAATTAAATTAAGAAAATAATGTTTGTACTTGAATGCAATTATGAACCTCTCAGCGTCAAATTCCATGCAGGCACAGAAGGGGAGTAGACTTGACTACAGGCGTTCACCACATGCGTATGTAAACCAGAGGATGCAAATACAGTTAGAGCTCCTGATGATGAACGGCGTTCCGCTTGAAACATGTTAAGCCTTTAATGAACGGTGGAATAATAAATTCTGTTACAAGGTTGCATCTTGTTGGTTGTTTCCACTGAATCGTAAAAGAGTACTTACGAGTATTTTCAAACCCTGCGCTAGATAGCAGTATTTGTTTAACGCCACGCACTGCCGCCTTAACCTCTGATAAGGAGCATTGGCTGCATTATACAGAACGGAGGGGTGGGCTCCAGTTTCGGACTGACGAATTATGGAGACGAGTAGACCTCTCATATTTGCACTACGAATTCCTTTACCGTAACAAAACAAATATCACATTTACTATTGAACTTCTCCCAAGAATTAAATTTCTTCCGTTACTGCAGACACACAAATAATATTCGCGAGTTAGAATTTATAAGATGTTAGTTATCAGATGAAACACAACGTAGAGTTTCAATATTCTATGTTAGATTTTTTGTGGGACACGCAAAATGTATTCTTTTGTGTATCCGACATCTACCTGATGATGACTGATCTGGACAGACGAAACAATTAGTGCTGTATAATAAGAGACTCTTTTACTAGAACTATGTGTCGCGTTTGCTTGGATAATTAACACTTTACTTAGAAATACACATCTGGACGATGTCACTCAAGACTACTTTTCAGTTGATTTCAATAAATATCAAGATATTAAAAATTAACGAAAGATTTTTCTACCTACTGTCGAACATCTAGATTCACAAATTTCTGCACTATAAACATGCAACATTCACCTTTCATATGCAAATAGAAGTCTTCTATTGCAGTAGATATATACATTTCTTAGACCGAAGTAATTCACCGTGAGATCTGGCCGCCTGTAAAGCAGAACCTAATGGAAATTACCAACGACTACCGTGAATGAAAATTGAAACTCATGAATAAACTTATATGTTTCATTTAAAAAAACGATATTTTTACTTTATTTTAACTTATCTGCGACAAATTTTGGTCATTAGACCATCATCACGCCATTTTTACAAGCGAAATTAAAGCAGGTTACATTTAACGCACGTTACATTCAATTTCGTATTGGATCACATAAACATTACACTACTGCTAAAATTCCGTTGCAAAAATGTAATTATTTTGTGGTTATATTGCCTGTGATATACTGGGAGTTGTTATGAAGAGCTGAAACAAAATTAAATCTAAAATTGTCACATAATAAAATTTCTCTTAGCTGGTATGTATTGAAATTAAATATTAAAAACTATATATATGTATATATATTCATCGGCTTCGGTGGTCTAGAGGTAGCGTGCTGGCCTTTGGTACCCAAGTTCGCGGGTTCAAACCCGGCCGAAGCCGTCGGATTTTTAAGGGCGAAAAAAATCCTCAGCACGCCTTCCTTCGGAGGGGAAGTAAAGCCGTCTGTCCCATGTCGCAGATTTGCGGCATGT
>Ga0268261_10004697_pt1 | contig 10273 bp, 7 predicted proteins | sample TergutNc150P1_FD_190353 | JGI IMG/M metagenome (GOLD analysis project Ga0268261, IMG submission 190353) | Nasutitermes corniger P1 segment gut microbial community from laboratory colony in Florida, USA - Nc150 P1 (SPAdes) (version 2) | ecosystem: Host-associated > Arthropoda: Insects > Digestive...
GGGCACAAGGATAATGAATTAAGCTGCATAATTTACATTTAGCACAAATATTACTTTTGAAATTTTATGTTAAATTACAGAGCTTTCTGCCATCTGAAACCCTTTAGAAACATTGCCTCATTGTCATTATTTCAGTTACATAATAAACTGTCACTCTTTCATCGACAATGTAAGCAGTAATATAAGGCTCAGTCCTGAAGCTAATAGAATATACCAATTTTTAGGTGCATTCGCAAAATTGTGAAAAGCGACTGTTAGCTTCATCACGCCTGTCTGTCCACCCACTTGTCCACATGGAACAACTTGACGGATCTTCATAAAATTTAATGTTTGAGAATTTTTTGAAAATCTGCTGAGAAAATTCAAGTTTCCTTAAAATCTGATAAGAATAACGGGTACTTGACATGAACAGCAATATACATTTTTTATCACATCTTGCTTAATTCTTGGAATGAGAAATGTTGCAGACAAAAGTTGTAGAGAAAATCAAAACCCACATTTTATGTCCAAAACTTTTTATAAACAAATGCATGCTGTTTATGTGATGTGGAAAAATACTGTAGAGTCAGACAGGCTACAGATAACACTATGATGTGCACTGCATGCTGGATACCAAATGTTACAAACACACACTCAGAATATGTTATGCTTATTGCTTTTCCACTGCAACAAACATTGCATGAACATGCTAAATGTTATGTTACACGTACATTGTCTGTCTTGGTTTATTTTCAGGAGCCACTAATTTACCCGGAAGATACTGTTCCTTTCTCGTATTTTCTTTGTTAGCCCACTTCAAATTTTGAACCAGTTCACCCATTTTTATGAAACTTGGTATAAATGTTACATCATTGGAAGCCACCCAACTGTCATAGATTTGACTTCCTACAGTCTCTAATTACACAGACACATAAATGTATGTAGCAAAAGTGACACCAGCAACACTTACTTTTGGGTCTTGAAATGATCTGTGGTAATAAACTGTGGAAAAATATTCAATTCTATTAAAGAAATATTTCCATAGTGTGTACAGTAACAACATGGCTTTGAAACCGTTCTTTATTTGTTGTTCTGATGGTGATACCCAGTGAACCAGTAGTGGTAGGCATCTGAAATTTGGTATGGAGATAGTCCATAAACATGCTGCATATTACATATAAAATAATGTGCGTAATTCAACAATGAAGATGGGCAACAGTATGACACTGAGGTTATATTCAACAAATAGAGTGTATACAGTATCTGTACATAAGTGGTAAGCTCATAAAAAATTTAATAATAATAATAATAATAATAATAATACATCTTTAGGACTATAAATTAGGCAGCAGGAAGGTATGCTCCATGAATTCTGTTTGAAACTCCTTTCTTATTTTGTTTATTTTGCATTTATTACATATCTTAAGTGCTTGCTTGTCACAGGTTATATCTGTTGTCAAACATCCTTGTGAATACAAAGGAACAGTGAAGTCCTATGATTCAAACTCTCAACAATGAGGAAAATAACTTACCGTTATACAATGTTTGTAAGTCATCTCTGGTGTTATTCACATAAAACAGCTATACAATGCTAAAATTTAAACTGCACTAATTGGTCAAAGGCACTTCCATCGGTTCATGTGTCTTGATGTAGAATGAACACAATGCAGTCAGCTCTTATCATTCCTTATTTGACTGGCCACTCTATGACTGACATGAAAGTAGCTGGCAATGTACTACCAATAATAAAACAATAGAAAACAAAAGTTGAAAATGTGTGTGTACACAAATGTAATATTTTATGCATCAGTGTATGAAGGAACTTGCCCCATGCATGTAGCTGACAAGAAGTGGGATGAAGAAGTACAGTAATCTTCCACTTTGTATCAGAATTCAAATGTTACCGACATTATAGTAAGCATTCAGATCAGTTCTCAAGCAAGAATTTTCCACAGAGGAGCACACGGACAAAAGAAATTGTTCTGCCTGCACGCATGTAAAATTAAATTTTTTACAACTGCATTAAGATTTCAAATAATGCTTAGATGCAAATAATCCACAATATGTGAGAAGTCTGGCTAAGGGAACACATAAAAGGATTTGCTGTGAGAAACAGTAATTCCATGATTGAAAATCAATTTGTTAACTCCTGAAATTGGGTGACTTCTGGGATCTTTTGTAATGTCCATGAAAAGAGCCAGTGGCTGTGCTCAAAAATGAATTTTGCCCTTGTTATGCAATGGTTTCTTAAACAAAGATGCTATTGCAAAATGTAGTAATATTACATTAACTCTGTTGTCAAGCTCTCAAACTTAGGCAGAAGACAAGCACTTCTTCCAAGGTTTTGGCTGTAAATATGCACAACTGGAGAGCTGGTACTACAACCAATGTCAAGTCCCTAATATGAGGCATAGTATAAGACAAAATTGTGAAGCATGGTTCACAATGCATCCATGACAGTTCATGTTTCAGTTACCTATTTTGTGTATATATATATATATATATACACACACACACACACACACACACACACACACACACAGTAAATGCATCCCATAGATCCTAATAAATAAGGTCAAAGACAAATCCAGGCACAATATACCACAATCAGAAAAACCAAGAAATACAGTTATAGAAGAAAATGCAATACAATTCACTATTATACTTGTATAACATTATTAAGAAATGCTTAGTAATTTTACAGTATATTTACAGGCAGCTAAAATTCCAGTACATTCAAATTACATTACCAATTACATCATCCTAATGGAAAATGACCATACCATAATTCAGGTGCTCGGTTACAGGGTTGTCACCACATGGGCCCAGGTCCAGTCTCGAGATAGACTGAAGGGATTTGTGCTGGCCAAATTGGCAGAGCAGTATGTTTTTATCCAAGTGCTTTGATTTTCCCACCAATGCTCCCATTTGTCAACCATTAATGCTACAGTCTACGATACTGACAGTATTGCTAAATAAACCACAGAATCGACCAACCAACTTAGGTACAGTTAGTGATGTGTTCATAAAACTGCTATGGCAAATCTGTAAAAACATGCAGCAATTAAGGCAAATGTGAATATTATGTTCAAGGGGGAGGGGGGGGGACACAGCAAGACTGTTATTATATTTTTTGTGCATTTAAAAGTGTTTCCTACAGCAAAAAAGTACTAATAACCCAGTATCATAAGAGAACAGCTTTCCTGTATTTAACATTATCAAACTGATCTCACAATGGGTAACAGTCACAACAGATTTATCACTGTAGGCAGTAGTAACATTAAACATGCAACAAAATGCAGTGGAGTGTCACTGATGATGTGATTGGGGATGACAAAAAATATTTTTGCACAAGAACTTAATTATTAGTGGTGTACATACAATTGTAATATGATACTGAACAGTGGCACACAAATAAAGTTCAACTTCCCAATATCATCTGTCTTAACACTCAAGTTAATTACCTTTTAAGGACTGCCACAAAGGTTGCTAATGATTTCCTTGAATCATATGAATCTCCATATTTGTTTAGCATGTCTTCAACTTCTGCTGAGGTACCCCCAACAATTATCTGAATACTGTAAACAAGATGTCACATGTTTATGTACCTCAATTATGTATTTTAATCACAATGGACATATTCAATTTACACAAGCATAATTCAGTCCATAAAAACTTAAATCTATTACCACTGAATACATGCAAAAGCAGGTTAGATTATCTTTATAAATTATGTATGTTCTTGATACTGGTGTATGAGAAACAAAGAAATGTAACATAATTATTTTCTTCAAAGTCTCCAGGCAAATTCTGGGGCAATACCTTGAAATAAATAAGAGCTCTTACATATACAACCAACCTACATCTTTCATTTGACACTACATGAGGCATAGACCAGGGGAGTGAGGGGGGCCTTCAGGGTTGCAGTATCCCTCAAATTTAAATTTAAATTTTTTACGCAAATTACTCTTCAGCTGAAATCACCCACTGATATCGTCTGACAACTGGTATTGGAATTTGCAAAAAATAAAATAAAAACTTTGAAAGTCCAAGATCAACTGAAAAAAAAAAAAACAAGATTAAACCTTGTGGTTCAAGTTAGGTGGGTGATCATGGAACACATAATTATATTTATGACATGAAGTTTACAATATAGTTTTTTGAAATGAAATATAAATTATACACTGCCTCAAAGTCAGCCCACCTCAGATGAAAAATTCTGGGTTCATGTCTGCTCTACATATTCCAATAACTTACACAGCAGATAACTTAAGACTTACTGAGATATACTGCCTTTTTCTTCATTATGTTGCTACACATAAGGTGTTTGGTTTACATATTAATCAGCAAATACTGTATTTGTGAGATCCAGTGTTGGCCTCTGTGATCACAGATGTTAATTAGGTGTATGTCACACAAACAAATACCTGGACATAAGACACCTGTCAGTATCATAACTAGAGTACATAATGCATAGCCGAGGAACTGGGATTTTACTCCCAAATAATGTGTCCAGACAGCTCTTGCAGCCCACCCACCTTTATTTAGTGTTATGGTTAAGAATGCATGGAGCTACACATCCACACCTCCATCTTTACAGCGTGGTGCTTAACTGAACATGTAGCAAATTTTCACAAATAAATACCTTTTCAGTGTGTCCAGCTGTTGACGAAGTTCCTTTGCTTCCTCCTTAGCATCTTCAGCATTTTTGTTTTGTGCTTGCAGATACTTTATTTGATCGTTAAGTAGTGATACATTTGATTGAAGTGAACGAATCTTGAATTCCAGTGTTTTGATCTCCTCTCTAGAACACCATATATAGTGACAATGAATTAACGTTTCAGGGAATGTTATGATTTTTTCACAAGTCACAAGTCAAAACTTCTTAGAATGGCAAAGGGTTAATAGGATGATTCTACTTAATTAAATTACAAGCACCATGGAAAAGTTTTGTGTTTGTACAACAAGTACAGTATTTATTTTGCAAATATATTAAAGCTGGAAATTCATTTTGTGAACTGGAGCCATCTGTTGTCAGAGTCTCATTACAGACCACTTTACTGAACAGTTAGCAAAATTTAATTCTACAGAGTTATCAACACAGTACATCACACACAAACAAAAACACCCAGTTTTTGGGTCATCCAACATACAAATTTTAACAGAAAGTTTTGGTATCTCATTCCATATACATCTTCCTGTCACAGCACTGTGAGGCACTTACCTGATGACAGAAACATAACTAGTTTCCAAAACATTGCACCAAATTGTAGTATTTTTAATTAAAGAATGATAGACAAATTATAGAAAAAAGTGGTTTTAAATTAGCAACATGTTTAGGCAGGCTGAAGGCCATTATGTTCATTCACTCAAACAACAGATATATATTTTTGTAAGCTGTGATTTCTTCTTCCTTCATGAGAAATTTCAGTGACTTTCTGTACGGCAATTTTTGGAAATTTCAGACTCAGAAGCTGAGCAATGATTGTTATTCATTACTGCAATGCTTGTTATTCATGATGTGTTTGTAGACTTAATGTTGCTCCTGCTTTCAATGGAATGACCAAAACTTATGGACAGTACTGCTTGCAAAGATTAGTTTTCATATGGCACAAATGGTTCAGAGCAAGACAACACTCTGTCACAGAGAAGGTGTAGTCAGGACAATCACCCAAATCAGATTCCTTGTGTAGAAGAAACAATGAGGATCACTGAACTGCAGCAGTTTATACTGAAGTCCTGCATTCAAAATTCTGCAGTACTACCTGGGTGAGTGAAGTAGGATGAGTGGGTGGGGGACTGGAAGAAGAGAAAACTATACTCTACAATACATACATACATTCCATGGATCCATAAGTGTGTCATACAGACAACAGCGTGTGGAAGAAGTCATAAACACACAAGATATACAAATTTACAGTGTAAAATACTACAAACATTTTACAAAAGCCATATTATAAATCATCTTTTCACGTAAAAAAAAATCCATCTACAGAGAGAGAGAGAGAGAGAGAGAGAGAGAGAGTGCGCACGCGCGCGCGCGCGCGTGTGTGTGTGTGTGTGTGTGTGTGTGTGTGTGTGTGTGTGTGTGTGTGTGTAGATATTTTCGAACAGCTACTTTAAATTTTGCCTTGTCATTCTTAACGATTGTTACGCTAGGTGGTAAACTGCTGAAAATTTTTAAGCCAGCAAAAAATAAACTTCTTTGGAAACAGGACAGGTTGGCATTTAGTCTAAGATGATGATGCGTATGCCTTGTATTAAATAATGTGTATATATGAATCTGTTTTAAAAATTTCCTACATTTGACAATGAAGCTCATTAATGAAAGTATATGTTGGCACGTAACAGGTAGAATCTCTAACTGTTTAAACATGAGGTTCTGGGTTGTGCACCAGCCATAATTCTGATGATTTTCTTTTGTAAAGTGAACATCTCTTCACTGCTGGAAGAGTAATCCCAAAAAATTATTCCATATTTTATAACAGAATGAAAGTACGCACATTAAATTTATTTGAGAGTGATAATGTTATTGATGTGGACTACGACTTAACGGCATAACATATTCCACTAAACTTAGGAGTCATTTGTTCAATACTGTTCATCCAGTTTGGGTGGTTAACAATTTTTAAACCACGAAATTTAGTATTTACTCCTCTTCTACACACTCTTCTTTATAACCAATACGTAATGTAGCATGTGATGAATTCTTTGTTATGAATTTCATTATATTCAGGTTATCTAAATTTGGAACTAAATTATTAGCAATAAACCATTTAATCATGAGACAGAAATAAATTTTACACTGAACAGAAATCTTCGAAATTTCTTCTTGAAATTATGACACTAGTATCATCAGCGAATAATATTGGTTCTCTTACAGAATTCATTCTCAGGGAAAGGTCATTTATATATATTATGAACAAAAGAGGCCCTAGAATTGATCCTTGGTGAACTCCATGTTTCAGTGTACCCCAGTCAGAGAAAAAAATCTAAGCTTTATTAAGTGATTTTCCTTCAACTTTCTGTCTTCTGATAGTTCAATAGGACCTGAACCAAACTTCAAATAATCCACAAATTCAATAGAAATGTAATTTAGCTAAAATTTCATGATTCATGCAATCAAAAGCCTTTGCCAATCACAGAAAATTCATACAACCTGCATATTTTGGTTAACAGATTAGAATACACTATTAGTCCAAAGGATGCATCTTCCACTCACATCCCTTTCCATTAGGTTTTAACTGTACTTTCAGTGACTGGTATGTTGTTAGCATGCAGGTGTTGGCTGAATCTACTGCGCATAGCTTTCTTGAGTACCTTAGAAAAAATTATTAATAATGACATAGGCCCGTAATTTGTCATACTACTTTTGTCTCCTTTCTTGTAGAGTGGTTACTGTACTTTTAAGACAGTCAGGATAAATACTGGTATATAGTGAGTAATTATAAATATAGCTTAATGGATGACAAATGAGAGATGCACAAGCTTTTAATATTTTCATTGTTATTTCATCATAGCCTGATGATTTTTTTTGGTTTTAAGGAATGCATTATACTTTTAATCTCAGCTTCAGTGACTGGTATTATTTTTATTCTGGGGAAGTTTAAAGGAAATTAATCTTTTAGAATTGAGACAGCATCTCCTTTCTCTATTTGTTGCATGTTAAATTTTTTAGTAATTGTTGTAACGAAATTACAGAAGGTATTTGCCACGTTTACTGGATCCTTTAATTTCCATCATTCACACATAAGATGGGAAACTTTTCCACTGAATGTACTTTTTCTGTGTCTTTCGTTGTAACGTTCCATGTTGTTTTTATTTTGTTATTAGACTTTGCTATTAGTCTGCTGTAGTGTTACATTGTAGCTTCTTTCATAACTTTTCTTAGGATTTTGCTCTACTTAATACAATGCACTTTTGCTTTTGGATCATGGCTGTTATTAGTCAAGACACACAGACTTCTTTTGTGTTTGCAAGATATTTTTATTCCTTGTATAATCCATTAATTCTTGTCTTTCATACTTTCATATTTAATTGGAAAACTAGCTTGGAAAGTGTTTAAGAAAGTGCTTAGAAATGAGTTAAACATATGGTTAGGATCTGTATCTATATAAACAGGCTACGAGGTTTCTTTCTTTCTTTCTTTTTTTAGTACAGTCTGAAAATTCATGATTGTTTCATTGTCTATTAATCTGGTTCTCTGCTTCAAAGAAAATTTGTTTATTGTTGCATATATATTTTTAATTGTGAGTATTTGAGCATCGTGGTCTGATAGCCCATTTATTATGGGAAATAAAGAAGGTAAATTTAGTCTACTGTTATCTGGAAACATATTACCAAAGGCACTGCTTAAGTTATTTTGAATTCCTGTTGCAAACTTTACTGTGTGTGACAGATTGTATGTTGTTAATAATGAGGCTAGTTGTTTTTCCGGTTAATTTTCAATCAGATAATCTGTGTTTATGTCTCCAAAAATTAAAAGTTCCACTTTAGGTTTATACAGATATTTCGAAGCATCATCTAGATTCTTTATAAATTGATTAAAATCTCCAGTAGGCACTTTGTATGAGCTTAATATAATTAATTTAGATAATTTAGTCTGCAGTTCAACAGCACAAATTTCAAATCCTTTTCTTGACAGTATGTAAAATAATAATTTTGCTGAAATACAGGTCTTTACGAACAAAAACACACACACACACACACACCTCCATTCTGTAGATTTTAACAGCAGAAATTTGATCCCAATATACAGCCTGGTAATGTGAGATATAGCAGGTCCTGTTCCTCCATGTGATGCTAACTACAAAATAGTACCTTGCGATTAATATTATCTATCCCCAAAGAATTTATGCACTTAACAGTTTTGCATCTTAGTCCCCTAATATTTTGATAGAAGATTTGTAGTGAATTACATGAATGTACAGTTCTGTCTTGGTTTCTGGACTCTAGGTAATTACTATCAATACATTTTAGGAACCTTTGGGCTTTTAAGCTAAAAAAGGGGAGGCTTTTGCACTTGTGATAACAGGAATACTGCTCCATCATGGAATGCAAAAGGTGCAAGAGATAACAACAAGTCACTGTAGAAGTATAGAAGATTAAAGGATACGACAACGACGACGACAATAACAAGACCCTAAGTTAACATACAGATTTTTCTTTGCGTATCTGTTTCTCATCCTTCACAGTTTCAGTCCAGACTATAATAACTAAATCACACATCTTACTTTCTCTCTCCCACTTTCTGTTGGAGGCTGAATAATGGTTGTCCTACTCCCACACATGGTTTCTCCCACAATGGTTCAGTCACAATGTTTGTATGCACTCTCAAAAATGCTGGATTTTTTTGACTTGGAAAACCCATGATATTTGGCATCCTGAACCGAATAACGTGGGACACCAGGACACAGCTCTATAAAACCCACAACACTGACAAAACTGGGATGAATGGAATCCCTTGGGATGTAGTGACTTCCAAAGCCGTCAATTCTACCGTCTCTGAAGTAATGAGGCCAATTTTTATTTTGCTAGCACAAATTCCAGAATCCTTTCATGCATGGTACTGAAACTCCCCTATTTTGGCCCAAAAAAATTGCTTTGCAGGTTCCATTTGCTCCCTTCAATAACACAGTACTGTCGGTTTTCTCTAGTGTCATACATTCTGTTCTGTGACATGGAATTTCCATGACGCAGTGCAAGTGCTAGTTTCTTCCGCATGTGTACTTATCATTAAATGAAAATTACTATCATAACTGCAATGCATTGCTTTTTGTCCTTTAGATGCTGCTCTGTATTTATTTCTGACATAACTGCCCATGAGTTATACAGAATACTTTCTCGTTAACAACTTTGCACTTCAATAATCTGACTTGAAATAAGCTGTCAGCATATTGATAATGAAATCAGAAGTATAAAATAATGTGTATAATTACTGTATCACCTGTGTAATTTTCCCTGTTCACCCAGCCACTAGATACAAAAACATTTGCTTTGTTCACTAAATGTGTTTAACTCTGTGTGTGATTTGTATTTGTATTTGTATTTTATTAAATATTCCATTGATCTTTACAAATGTGGAACTGGTCATTTATATGTTAGCATATTAGATATACAAGTATACATATAACATCACAGTTAGTATAGTTGATAAAATAAGTACACATAAGTTGTCTTAAAAGTAGTATCCTAGGTCAACTATATTGGTAATTAAGAGTTATGATTAAATTAAGTATAAGTATAGGTTGAGTTTAGTTAAGTCTAATTGTCAGAGTAAGGTTGCTGTATTAAT
>Ga0268261_10004698_pt1 | contig 10273 bp, 5 predicted proteins | sample TergutNc150P1_FD_190353 | JGI IMG/M metagenome (GOLD analysis project Ga0268261, IMG submission 190353) | Nasutitermes corniger P1 segment gut microbial community from laboratory colony in Florida, USA - Nc150 P1 (SPAdes) (version 2) | ecosystem: Host-associated > Arthropoda: Insects > Digestive...
TGTTGTCAGGTAGAGGTCTCTGCGACGAGCTGATCACTCGTCCAGAGGAGTCCTACCGACTGTGGTGCGTCGTTGTGTGTGATCTAGAAACATCAAGAATATGCGCTCCATGTATATATGACATTAGTAGCCTAAGGGTTAAAGTGTTGTCTGCCATACTCTGTATATAGTGTGATACCAACAAAGAAAGCAGTCATATCCCGTGAGAAGAACTGGTACTTTTGTCCGTATAAAATACGGACACAGCGTTGCGAAACACTGCTTATGCCTCTTAATATTGTATTTTCAGTGCATGATGTCAAATTCAACATATCTAATCAACATTTCATGCAATGAAAAGTAAACGCAATCGATAAACAATTTTCTTCGTACATGTTCCGGCACTCTCGGGGCGCCATCATCTGGGAAGTTTTATGTTAACACAAGCAGCGCCTTCGAATTGGTCCAGTGTGTAAAGCCCAGGCGCACAGCACTTTCCATTAAAACCCACGTTACCTAAAAAAACGTTAAAATGATAAAACAATGGACTAAAAGCTTTTTGAGCTCCATTTATGCTGTGATACGGTGTCCAAAATTTTTACCGGAGTGTAAGTGGAAGTCCAGAGGCTCAAATCCGAAACCAAAATCGGGTAGAGTCCTGACGGAGCGACGTACGTGTACTCTGAACGGAGTAGAAGTGCCGAAACATGTAGGAAGGACACTGTGTGTCGATTGTTTTCTTTTACGTGCATGAAATGTTGGTTTGGTAGGTTGAACTGCTAATACTTTGCAAAATCCGCAAGCGAAAAGAAGACAGAAGAAGTAGAAACTGTCATGTGGACACGTAAACTACTGTTAGAAATTTTCAAATGATATTGTCAATCACGTGGTCTTAGACGTAGGTCTGTTTTTAAAAGATTACGAGACTTTGTATGAGGTCGAAATAACAGTTCTGTCTGAAAAACCGCTAAATAGTTTTCACTTAGTTTTGTTGCTGGTTGTCTAGAAAATAAGTTATCAGGAGAAAAGGGGACGCGCCTACCGTACTTAAACTCTTGATGCCAGCAATTCATCTAAATTGTAAAGTGCGAACAGCTTAAAGCGGAACCCGTATATGCACTGTAAATTAGAAATCTTCACATTCTTGTGAATTTTAAAATTAACTGCTGTATTTCACACAGTCCCGCTAGATTTTTGACTGCGTGAGGTATTAACTTCTCAAAAAGGATTATGCTCCATTAAGTGAAACAATTAAGAGCGCTTTGTATTATAAATGTTTTCACCTTGGCTTAAAGAGCTTGAAAATTCATAGCTGGTCGCAATACTTGTTAAATTGCTTGTAGTATTTGGTGGTTCTGATATTCGTTACAGTGCTTATGCATGCAAGCAGCTTGTACTGACAGGCTAAACTGCTTATAAAAGTTAGTGATACTGACATTTTAATTGATTATAAAAATTGTAGGTACTGTTACACATTAAACTGATGGTAGAATGTGCTGTTACTGATGTAGTTTAAACAGCTTATACACGTAGAAGTTGCTTATGGTACTGATACACTTCAAAGGTTTCATGCCTAGATGCAGCTGACGCTGATATAATTTAAATTTCTGAGAGAAACTGCTGGTACTGTTATGCGCTTATCTGCTTACACATTGATGCAGCTTGTATTGACACAAGTGAAATTCCACACTTTTTGTTTTTATTTGTTTTTACCCATCAGATCTGTATTATTTGTGAGCTATAGGGAGCTAGTTCCGAGCAATGCCTTCTGCTATAATACTGACACAATTCCGTTACATCTGGGCCGTCTTTACTAAAATAGGTAAGTCCAATGCAGCCGCCAGTATAAGCTATTTTTGGGGAATGAATGCTTCACTAGACGTAGGCGAGGATTTAGTTCTTGGAGACTAAACGGTGCCCATTGAATAAGAAGCTAGGCGGGGCCTAGGGTCGAACTGGGTCCAATGGCGAAGAGAAAACTTACGGCCCCTGCCAGAAATTGAACTCTGGACATCCAAACAATCTCAAAACTAAGAATCAAAACGCGAATATTAAATAGCAATAGTAAGTATACTAATATCAAAATTCCGCATTTGACGCGCGTAGAAAGTAAAGCAAACGCTGAAGAGGCCTCAAACCCTGACAGTTCCAGATTTCAAGACAATCGGGGCATGTAGGTGGTAAGGTTGTTTCGGTGCGGAATCATCGTTCTCTTAACATCTAGATTTTTGATGTAGCAAAGTTTACTATTCTAACACCTTTATCATTACTATCCTGATGTAGACCCCCATTCCCAATTGTCGGTTTGGAAATATAATATCTCCCCACTTTTGCATTAAAATCTCCTAATAGAATTTTTATATGGTACTTAGGAAAATGATAAAAAACCTGCTGTAATTCCCCACAAAACCGTCTTTTGAATCATCACTTTTCTCGTCACTTGTTGCATGCTCATTCACAACAATGACATTACACCAGCGAGCTCGAGTACTATATATGACATCCCATCGCTAACAAACTCTACTCTCTTAACTGCTGATATTATTCTTTGGTGTACAAAACATCCGGTTCCCAATTGATGATTTTCCTTTCCTCTTCCATAGAAACAAATTATAACCCCTTATTTTTACTGTGCCCTCTTTATGCCACCTAACCTCCTGCACACCCACTAAATCTAATATACGTCCTGCTAATTCCCTGGCTGCTATATAAGGGAACCTGCCCTATACACGTACAGGCTCCTAAAATTCCACGTACCAAACCTCATGTCCCTTTGTCGTTGCTTAGGTTGCACTAAATTATCAGTCCAGGTCCGAGGCTTACTATTTGACTGTTTCGCAACATGATACGTTTTTACGGTGAGGAGTTGTTAGCACCTCGCCATCTTCCAAGCTGGTGGGCCACCCCTTGTCGGCTGTACGCGACTGCTTATTCAGTATATTCGCAGCTACCCTCCATGTTAGAGACCGTTCCTCCATCTGCAACCTGAGGATGCGCCATGACGTGGTGACAGGAACCCCACTCATCACGGTTCTTTAATGCAAAGACATAGAAAACATAAATTACATGGCGTGTGTTACTTCTCTTGGCCTCCGGTGGTGACAGCACACGATCGTAAGAAGCTTACACGAACACAGAATAGCAGCGAAAGTTACTGTCTTCTGTACCTAGAATTCAGTTTTTTTTCCATCATATCCTATCATTCTCTTCAAATTGTGAAGAAGAAGATTTCAGATCAAAATCGCCTTTGTTATTTAATAAACCTCGCCACCTTCATGAGCCGATCGTCTAGAAATTCTGGGATCCTTAACCTCATGGAACTCCAGGCCTGTATAGTGATTGTTTTGTAGGGATTGCTTTAAGTTATGACACTCAGTAAAGTTCAAGGACAGATTTTTGAGAGTGTTGGTATATATCCAAAATCGCCTGTTCTATGTGACAACATCGCTGCTGCAGTTATATTGAACGGCACCGAACACGTATAGAAAATGATAGATTGATGACATCAAACATTGCATATCGGGCAGTGACGTAAATTCTTAAATATACGTATAAATAAACTGTTGCTTAATAAATGTGTATTGTTTCGGGTAACTAGTACATTTTAAATATGTAGCCCATAACTGATAATCCAATACAAAAGATCCCCTCGTCAAAGATAACGTCCCACGGTGGCTATGACTGTTGTGGTCAGGCCCATTACATAGTAAGGTTTTGTCATGGGCAGCGGTGGGGACTAGGCATCAAGACAAACTGACTGGTTGTCAATTGTAGAATGACTTGGACTTCACCTGTTCCGTCTTTATGATTTTCTGGTAGGGGTTTTTTTTAAGATTAGTTTCAGTGGCTTGTATTGATTTGCAAAATATGGTGGGATAGTTCGTAACGGAATAATATTTCAGTGTCAATCTATGGTGTGCGCTATAACCGTGCTCGAAGACATTTTTTATTTGGCGTGTTTTATTTATATTGTTAATATTGCCTTCCGGTAATATAACGAATGCAACGTGTAGAAAGAATGAAGATAATATTTTGACATACCCACACTCGCAAACTAAACTCGACATGCTCATTTTTTGGGCTTTAACTTCCCCTCATCTGGAAATTGAATTTCCCTTCTACGAAACGAGACCGAAAGTTCATTCCAATGCTTGTCACTGGTCGCTCTTCCGATCTAGATGATTTTAGTTCACGATATAACACCCTGTAAGATGACTCTCAGAGCCATATTATGAGGCGTTATCCTTATACCTTCATCTACGTCAGCTACGTATTAGCTTTTATCATGCGATAAGAGGAATGCATGAAATAACAGGGAAAAAAGACGTTCAGAAGAATGTGTTTGAACGCACTCACGATAGACAATAGCAAGTGTACAATACGTAAACGTAAATAACCATTACTTTTTACATTTATGAAGGAAAATATTAATTCATGCAAACAACTCAAAATTGAGAATAATGCAACATAATTATTTACGAAATTTTCTTATAACAGAGAATAAGAGAGATGGACATGACGGTCAATCTCAGTAATAATTTGGAAAATATTTTAATGTCGATAGTGTAACACTGTCAGACGCCAGTTGTATATAGGGGAAACACTTGTAGCAGCACGTTGTTAAATATAATCGAGATACAATTTTTACATGACAGAAATTTATATGTACTCATTTATCGGAAACTCTACTACGTTGATGTCGAACTATATATTAAAATAAAGTACTAAAATACGTAATGTAAAAATGTAAAAACGCAGTACTTTTGTTGAAACATGTAATGTTGGTTTTTCCTTCCAAAGTACACGTGTTGTATAAATTGGTGTAACGTGGGACTCTATGCAATTGTAGGATTTTATTTTGAATGAAGTTCCAATTTAATAGATTTTACGTATTTTATGGTTGTGCCTTTGCTTGTGTTTGGAGGAGCGAAGTTTTGATGTTCACGCAGGAGAAGTATTTATTGTATCGTCTCATCGCACATTTCTGTGACGGTGCCTCCTGGAGATGTCCTACAGATATCAGTATTGTTTCATAGCACGTTTATGTCACGGTGTCCTCCAGATGAGTTCTAAAAATGTCAGTATTGCCTTACGACACTTTTATGCGACGGTGCACCGTTACTGTTACTGGACATCTTTTCTTCGATTTCTGGGAAATTATCTCGAATTATATCATGGCCAACGTCATCTTAACCCTTAATTTTCGTCATTCGCCATCATTTTTATATTTTATGCCAAGTATAACGTCATAATTTTAAAGAAGGTAGTTAAAATATTTCTTTAAATTAAACAGTGAATAAACTCTTGAGTTACAACTTTACCCTGTAGCAGCAAATTTCCTATGAAAGAGACGAAGCAGAGACGGAGGATGTGATAATGTTCTGCAAGATCAGGGATATCACACATCTCACTTGGCAGTGATAAATTACTATGGCGCAATGGTAGAATATGTGTAGCAGTGGAAATTAGGGAAAAAACTCGGAGAAACCCCTTCAGCAATGCCATTTTTCCTGCTACAAATATCGCACGAATTAATCCATGGTTCGATCCAAGGTTCAGCGGTGAGAATCCAGTATTTAACTGCCTGAAAAATAATATCATCTTAAGTTGATATTAATTCAGTGAGGACAATAAACCTCACCTAACGTCGTTAAGAAAGGATATACATTACTAACTGCAGCGAGTAAGTTGACGGCTTTCTCAGCTTTATCCTTCATTTTGGAGACTCCATAGAACAGGAAACCCACCAAGATGAGTACACGAAGCGATACTCTTGTTATGGAGCCTATTGTTCTACTTGGACAAGTAAACATCCGGTAATCTCTACATTCAGCGATCCGGGGTGCTATGCTCGAGGAACTTTGTTTTCCCTTTCCACTTTATCACGTCCAGAGGAGTTCTGGCGACTACCTCGACACCTATCTGATGACCGAATCTCACTCTAGGGAGGGCACTATTCTTGTTCCATATTTAGGATGTTCTGAATTCAATACTCGGCCAATAGACCGGCTACTATGCAGACGTTCTTCTTCAATTCCTCCAGGCAGAATGGGACATAACACCTCGAATTAGGTCAAGATCGTTTTCTTCCGCGTCATTTCCATTACCTTCTTCATTAATCATCCCCCCCATCTGGCGCTACAAAATCCGAAGTATTGTCATCGTTGTTAAATAAACCCAGCTAGTAAAATGCGTCCATCTTCTTTCGTGGAGCTTATGTCCAAGCGCCTTATGGACTTTCATGACGATATGTCCTGGTTAGGTAAGTGGTTCCACTGAATAACTAGTTCTTGACTACAAATTGTTTGTTTCATCTGCTGGAGGAACCTCTCAGTGGTAATCATTAAACTAATTGTGACAGCCAGTGGGCCTTCTATATCCAATCGCAACCGCAGAAAAATGGGCGCCATATTTGGTGCAGGGATTGCTGAGATTGCAGGCATAATACGTGATACTGGTTCTCTCCGAGTATTCAGCCAGTGCAGACATCCTGCTTGATACAGATACTCTCCACTTAGAGTATTCAACGAGTGCAGGCGCATTGCGTGATACTTATTGAGTATTCGACCAACAGAGACACACTACTTGATACAGATACCCTACACTCTGCGTATTCAGCCAGTGCAGACACATTGCGCGATACAGGTATTGTCCATTTTAAGACTCCAGTTAGTGCAGGCACGCTGCTTGATGCAAACACTGTCCACATTGAGTGTTCAGCCACTACAGGCACACAGTTTGATGCAGATGCTGCCCACTTTGAGTATTCAACCAGTGCAGGCACACTGCTTGATACAGGTGCTCTCCGCTTTGTGTAATCCATCAGTGCAGACACACCGCGTGATTCCGTTTCTCTCCGTTTTGAGTATTTCTCCAGTACAGACACATTGCTTAATACAGATACCCTCCACTCTCTCTACTTTTCGTATTCAGCCAGTGCAGGCACACTGCTTGATACAGATATTCTCAACCTTGCGTATTCATCCAGTGCAGGCACACCACTTGATACAAATACCCTTCACTTTGTTTATTCAGCCAATGCAGGCACACTGCTTGGTACGCATATCTCGACTTTGAGTAATTAGCCAGTGCAGGCATACTGCTTGATACAGATACTCTCCACTTTGAGTAGTCAGCCAGTGCAGATAAGTAACTGCTTATGAACAGAATGATTTCCAAGAATAAAAGAAAAAGAAAAAAAAACATTTAGGTGAAGGTAACAATAAATTTGTCAATATGTTTCCCGACAAAGATGTGTGTATTAAAATTACTATGACGAAATATTAATGACAAAAAAAAACGATAAATTAGTTTTAGTAACATGAACTGGATTACACTGGCATCGTCTGGCAGACTGTATAATACAGTAGTAGATATCAACGCATTATTATAAAAATTACATGAAATTCGACTGGACTGATGAAATATTTATGCAAAATGCGCGACGATACTGTCAGGTTCTTTATTTAAAGAAATTTGCCATACTCTTCCTGTAACCGGTTAAACATTGTTACATCAAAACCCCGCACTGGCCATAACAGTCAATAAGTTTTACCGTCCCATACATTTTTTCTAACAACATAATTCTTTGTTTTTGAAAAGAAGTTTTCTTGATCATCTCGTAGGTCCGGGCTTTCACGGACAAATTTCTGTATTCAACCAGTGAAAGTCAAATTTGATATGTCTTCTTCACAAGGTTCTTCTTTATGCAGTATTCTGTATCATTTACTTTCTTTTTCTCTCTCAGATTAAAATGTTTTCTGACCAAAAATTTGAAAACAATAGTTATGAAACCAACAAAAGGCACAACAACCTCACGCCCAGAATTTTGAAATACATTTTCCTAAACTAATATTTATTATTTACCAATGTGTAACATGATATTGTGCTTATTCTCAGGAACTGAATTCGAGCTGTTAGTGTATTACAGTCACAATTCCGTAACACGAATAATCATTGCTGATGTTCAGTTGGCTGTTGGTCACCGCCTTCTCTTTCATTCAGCGCTAAACTTACACTCTTGTTGCTGCATTGAAGAAGCTGGAATTATTCTAGTAATAAAATTATTCACGAGAATTTATTTTGGACCGACGTGTTTTACATTTCAGCGTAAGACTGTGAAGACGTTCATTTACTCCTACAGCGCTCATAAGGTGTTATGAGATGATAAATTAAATAGGTCCAAAATTAATTACGCCAAGCGCAACGTACAATATATGACGCAACCTAAGCGTTGAAAATATTCCTAACTCACATCCATGAAGTCAGTTGATAAATAAGGATATTAAACATAAAACTTCTTCATTACACAAAGAGGAACTAAGTGCCGACATACCTAATTTTTATTAATGTGCGACGTACCAGGCCCCACATTTGTTCGTTTTTCATGTTAGACTGGCCGTAACCAAGAACTCCGTACGTCAGATAGGCAGGGGCCAGGATAATAAAAAATATGTGCAGTAGCGGGACAGCTATACGATTACACCCTGTACGTCAACCCCTTAAAAAACACTGCCTGTTACAAGTTACGTAACATATGCTTTAACATTCGAGAAATCTACATTTTGTCCATAGAGTCTGTCATGCGTTTCTCATACTCCTTGCAGTACAACAGCGAGTAATTCACTTCACAGCATCAAAGGGTTGATCTTAGTATTGCAGATGCAGTTGGTTTTCTTTCTGGTAGAAATTTATTTCTTAAATACTCTTAAAATAAATTCCACAGATGAAATTATTATATTTGTGATAGAAGCCTTTTGTCGCTTTTCTGAATTTACACAGGATGTAGAATTATTCTGGGATAAATTCAACCCTGACAAAGCGACGCTGTTTACGAATCTCCTTCCTTACAACAAAATGCGTTACTTCTATGTTCAAAAGTACAGTTTTAACGACGTAAAGATAAAAATCGCTCTTTGTTCTTGGAGTGAAATAAAACAGTAGAATTGTGGATGAAATGCCGTGTAAAGTTAACATTAAAGTTGCGTGAACGTACTTATGGCTACCCTGTAAAAGGTTAACCTCTGTCATGTGTGATTATTCCCGTTAAACCGAATCTAACAATTACTGAACTTAGCAGCACATCAGGCCAATTAGTACGAACACGACTGTGGCAGCAGCTGCAGCAATTTACTCAGGTCACCGCCAGGGAACTCTGCAGTACGGAAAGAATAACAGAAATTAAGACTACGTCACGTTTTCACATTTAAATCCACTCTCGTGATCAATACGCAACGCACCACGGATCCAGGACATTCAATGGATCTTATTCGTTCATGTAACAAAAACATATCGAATGCTTACTCTGTTCCGTTTAGTAGATCACCATCCGTTCCCTTAATGAAACCTTAAAAATATGTCAGTCGTACAATCTTGGTACATGATTATATAGTGTTAATCAGAAATATATGAAAGGGATTGATCGGAGCTTATTTTAAACCCTTTAAGGATTGAGAGTGTTTGTGTACCACCTACCTTAACGCTTAAAGTGCTGCGATCTGCCCACGCAGTGCATTTATGCTGGGCGCTCTGCGGGCTTTGAGTGCCATAAGAGATAAACATTGTTTTCATTACGAGCATTTTTCGACTGGAGACGAACGGTGTTCTCTGTGAAATAGGAACTAAATTCTTAGCGTATATCTCCGAAATTTCCCTGCGGGAATTAACGCGAAACTTGCTTGCGCATTTCGATAGAATAGTGTGGGACCCATCGATATAGAATGGTGTGATAAAGGACAAGAATGTGTTATTGGTGCATGATGACATGAGTAAAAGTACATAATTTTCAGCCAGTGCATTAAGACGCACGGATATTTTCACCCGTTCATTAACTAACTGCATCCTTAATAAAGAGTCATCATTCACCGTCAGTACAACTTTGATTATAATTAACTTGTGACATTACCTCTAGCAACATGTTTCAACTATAATTAGTCCTCTGCAGGATAAAGATGTGGAAGTTATAAAATTGTATAAATAATAAAATATCATTTGTAAGTATTGGAATGAGATCCCAGTTCCTTACAAAGTTATTTGCAGAATATACAATGTCTTAAATCTCGCTTCTGTATTAACCTTTAGGCGACTAATGTCATATATATATGGAGCACCCATTCTTGATGTTTTTAGATCACACACAACGACGCACCACAGTCGGTAGAACTCCTCTGGACGATTGATCAGCTCGTCGCAGAGACCTCTACCTGACAACACACGACACTCACAACAGACAAATATCCATGCCCCTGGTGGGATTCGAACCCAAGATCTCAGCAGGCGAGCGGCCCTGCCGCTC
>Ga0268261_10004699_pt1 | contig 10273 bp, 6 predicted proteins | sample TergutNc150P1_FD_190353 | JGI IMG/M metagenome (GOLD analysis project Ga0268261, IMG submission 190353) | Nasutitermes corniger P1 segment gut microbial community from laboratory colony in Florida, USA - Nc150 P1 (SPAdes) (version 2) | ecosystem: Host-associated > Arthropoda: Insects > Digestive...
TCCCAGATGGTTTCCCATGTTCAATACCAATGACACCTCCAATTTGTTTAGTTACATTACTTCCAGCTTGAGAATGGGTTTGAGACACTACACTTTGAACACTCGAGGTTACTGCATTTAAAACAGTGTGTGAAGAAAGTGGAGCAAGACCCAAATTACCATTTGGGAGCGCTCCAGCCGGAAAGGCAACTCTACTGTTTATATTTACTCCACCGGTGGTAGTCAAAGTCTGGCTGCCTGCGGGATAAACTATTTTGACAGCTTCATGTGACTTAGTTAGATTTGTGAGACTTGACTGGGTTGCACTTGAAGTTACTTGGTTTATATATCCACTAGCAGGAACTGCACCATGCAATGATGCAACAACTGTATTCACAACATTAGAATGTACAACGTTACCACTCTGAATTGTGCTAGTGGTATTGGTTTTATTTGTGTCTGAGTTTAAAATAATATTCACGGATCCTGATCCACCGTTCGTCACACCATGTTTCTGTGTGGAGACAGTGCCCCCATTAGCTATTGCACTGTTCATATGATTTTGATTGACTGCAGCAGAGGGTACTTGCTGGCTGGAAACTGCAGGTGCTGTGGTAACTAACTGTGTCTCCAACGATCCCACTATAGCATTGACTGCTGATTCATCGACGTCCGTACTGAGAGCTTCCTCCAGAAACTTAGCCGACGCCATTTTCTGACGAGATCTAACTGTAAACTGAACTGCGCATGCGCCAAACTCACTTCGTACCCACAGTGCATTGCCCCTAACGTAAATTGAAAAGTGACTGAGGGATTGCGTTATGTTTACGATATCAACAAATAATCTCGTAGCGCCACTTAATCTTTCTGCATTACATACATTCCACTGCCTGCAAACATAATGTAAAAAATTTGTTAACGTCATATGGTCTATATGCAGCATACTATTTTAAAATAGTGTAATCGCAAAACTTATTCCTAGGCACTAGGCAGTCCACGTCAGCCGCCATAAACACTTGAAACTCATGTTCCTCATATACGCAGTATTGAAAACACCTGAAGGACTACCGCGAGAGTGCACTGAAGACCTCGCCAAACGATAATCAAGTATGAGAGTCCATTCAGAGTAGGTCATGCTTCAATTGAAATAACCTTGAATGTAAATATTCCCTGTCATTGTAACCAATCAGTACTAAGAAACCCATTTCTGATAAATTTTATGAATATTTATTGAGACAAATTAGAACATAATTTTAATTTTTAATTGTCAGTGATTAGCATGTTACTACGAAGTATCGCGTCGCAAAATGGAAACGCTTTAGTTTATATAAATAGCCAGAATATTAGATCCAGAGCAGCTTCATTGAACCTCAACACACCAACAAATCAAACTTAGAATCAGAATGTGTTTACATCCCATACAACTTGTAAAGGACCACGTTAGTTATGTAGATCATGGCACAATAGGACTGGGTACCTTACTTAACCACAAATGTCAATATAAATACGTAGTTGTAGCTACTTTTAGCCCTGTTAAATTATAACTACGTACAGTAATTCTCTAAATAAATTAGCTTCGAAATGCATACAGTATTTTAGAATTTATTCCGATCGTCTGGAATGTCCATAATCCAGAAGATCGGAATCCTTGATTTGCAGTGCTTTGAAAACCTCGAAACTCGCAGAATCTGTGGTTTGTTTTGTCAAAGGGCAATGCAAATTTCTTGAATGAAAACTATTTGTTCAACTGGGCAAAGACATTATTTATGTAATTATAAAATGTGTATTCGTTGCGGTGTATTTTGACGCTCGTGTCATTATTTCAAATAATACTATTTAGTGTCAACAGTAGAATGAATAGTCAGAGATTGCGAAGTCGTTGTCGAATGGAGTATTCCCATTGAGGGATTGAAGAAAACAATGAACAACGTTTAGATATCTAGTAACCGGGCAGAAATTGAACAAGGCTCCTCTTGAATGTTAAGTGTACAGTGATGCTATATTATACTACTAAGATCTATAAAATATGAATGTGTATGAATGACATTGCTAATTGCTATTGGAGGGAGTTCACTGAGGAACCTCGAGGAAATTCACGTTTTACAAAGGCATAATTTACGTGTTACGTGCATCATTTAAAATTCGGGAATATTATTTCTGTTGTTTTGTGCTGTTAAGTAATTCAAGGCACTTTACAACTAAATATCAAATTCCTTATCTTTTTAATTTTATATATACATGGTGTATTTCGCCAAGTCATAAGAAATTCCACCAATGTGCATTTATTATTCACGGCACATACTTTTTTTTTTTTGGTGAAATATAACAAGACTGCTCGTAAAGAGACTTAATCCAAATTGTTCTGCAAGTGTACCGAGTTTAAGAAATCACTTCCTTGTACATAACTATCTCAATTATTTTAGAGATTGCTGTCAGTAATGATCTTCTGTGGTTAGAGATGCAAGGTTTTTAATCTTTCAGTATGTAGGTCATTCTGGGTAAGTTACTGCAGTCACCAGCTGTTTCAAAGAATCGATTATATTACTCAAAACACACTGAGTCCTGTGCATTTTGAGTACTTCACTTTATGTTTGTTCCTTCATGGTTTGCACTTATGGCAAAAAAAGAAAAACTTCTCAACACAGACCACCAACATGAATAAAGTATTTTTAGCACACTGAATGTCTTCTCTTAATCTTTCAGCTATTCAGTCAATTTGGATAAAATGTGACAAAGGAGAGTTTCTAATCCAACTGAAGACATCTCAACTATTTTATTTACTGAGTTCACTGCAACATACATTTGAAATCATATTCCCTCTTTTCATTTAAGGCTGTGTTTCTCAGTGTTTTTCAGCCATGACCCAGATTAGGCTAATGGCTTTGTCTGGTGAGATATAGATTATAAATTTAAAGTTAGAAGCATATATCAATATAAGACACGTGACATTTTAATGATTGAGATGAAGATAAACATATATGCTTGACATCCTTCTGCACAAGCCTGAGTTTAGTACTCGACTCCTCTTATGGCTGTTACACATACCTGAGTCAGTCTTTATGATCTTGCAAACTCGAGTTTTTCTGTATTTTGTGAGGTATTCCTTAAATTGAGAACATTTTGCCAACCATACAGTAACTTAAGCCATAAAGGTGATAGTTTTGTTTGGCTCATCCAATAACTTTTTGCTGCGAGGCTGGCAACCCTAGTAATAACTTGTATCCCGTTTGTAACATAGTCAAGCAAACATTATTACAGTTTCAGTACAAGTGGTTACAATGACCACAAAGTACTGCTTGTGATACACTTATCAAAGTAGTGTGTAGATTCATGAAATACTTTTGCAACCCATGGGTTGACAAACACTACTTTAACACTACTTTAAGGTAACACAAGATTATCCAGAGTAGCTAAAACCAAGTTCATATTATTATGAAACTCCTAATGCATGTAATGAGTGTCATTACCTATCAGCACTTGAAGATGAGGACACTACATTACCATGAAAAATTGGGATCTGTAGGTACTGAAATTATAATAAATTAATTTTTCTCTCTCATGGCTCAACACCCCTAGTGGGCCTAGGACTCCTCTGGATGAGTGATCAGCCCGTCGCAGAGACCTCTACCCGACAATACACAACATGCACAAGAGCCCAGACATCCATGCCCCCCCCAGTGGGATTCAAGCCCGCAGTCCCACCAAGCTAGCGGATGTAGACCCATGCCTTAGACTGCACAGCCACCAGGATCAGCTCACTAAATTAATACTGTGTTACACTGAAACTGTAATCTAATTCAATGCATCTCTGCTCCTTTGCTTTCTACTGACCTCTCTACACCTTGTTTTCAATACTGTGACAGCAACCACATGCTATTTATTCTATGCATGTAGTGGACATTTTTTGCATCCTACATTGTGTCAGTGCACTAATAGTAATTGTAATTTTATTCATTTTCCATTAATCTCATTGGGAGTGCAATCATGAGGATGTGAAAACAGTCACGTGGTACAGATAACACTTATAATAGGTAAAAATGTATTGGTAATTTATCAATGGCCATAATTACAATTTTAAAACCATTAACGTTGAATTTTAATATAAGAAACGATAAAACAACCTTAAAGACCTATATATAATGATACAATGTAAGAACAATAAATTGAGGGTAGTTATTTGTTATAATTTACATAGCCTTTAATAGTATAAAACAAGTTAGAGTAGAGAAACATTTTTAAGTAGGCCTAAAAAGTTTTATCTCACTCGATAAACTTTTTGTGTAGGATGGGAGAGGATTAAAAATTTTTATTCCAGAATAATAAGCTCCTTTTTGAAATTATGTTAGTGATGGGTGGGTGAACATTGCTGTTATTTCTAGTACTGCAGTTATGAAAATCCATACTTGTGATAAATGAGTGTATGTTATTTACTATGTACAGTAATAAAGAAAATATATACTGGGAATGCAAGGGTAATATTATCATTTTTTTAAACAGATTCCTGCATGAATCCCTTTTCTTAGAATTAGTTATGATATTTTTTTTTTTGGTGTTCTAAACTCCTTAATGGTATATAGCAAATTTCCCTAATAAATTATACCATAAGTTGTAATAAGAATGTATATAGGGAGAAAACATCATTCATAAAGTATCTTGTGACATAACAGATTTGACTGATCTTATCATACAACATGCCAAACTCAACTTGGACAGTATTTGATCAATTTCCCAGGACAAAGTATTTTCAATGATTAGCCCCAAAAACTTAGTAGTATTAGAGACAGGCTTATTGTTGTATCTGATATTGATGTTAATATTATTAAAATTCTTAGTTCTAAATTCTAGACGCCGGTCCCAGTGGCCGCACGGTCTAAGGCATAGGTCTGTGGCCGCTCGCCTGCTGAGATCGTGGGTTTGAATCCCACCGGGGGCGTGGATGTTTGTCTGTTGTGAGTGTTGTGTGTTGTCAGGTAGAAGTCTCTGCGACGAGCTGATCACTCCTCCAGAAGAGTCCTACCGACTGTGGTGCTTCGTGTGTGATCTAGAAAACCTCAAGAATGAGGAGGCCATGACCCACGTGGGGTTGCAGTGCCACAGGGGGGACTAAACAATGAGTTTTTTTAAGTTTAGTGATAACAGCTTGATTCTGAACCATTTATTTATATCTATGAATATTTATTCATTGCTATTTTAAAACTATCAGGATTACTTACTTAATCCATGGAGCAGAGTCCTTCTTGAGAAGCTAATCAGTTCGCAGCTAGTCAAGAAATTCCCTGCACTTTATGGAACCTGAAGGTTCAAAACCACTTTCACAAGTGCCTGCCACCTGTCCCTATCCTGAGCCACATCAATGCAGTCCATTCCCTCACATCCCACTTCCCAAAGATCCATCTTAATATTGTCCTCCCATCTACGTCTGGGTTTCCCAAGTTTTTTCTTTCCCTCAGGTTTCCCCACCAAAACCCTGTATACACCTCTCCTCTCCCCCATACCCGCTACATGTCCCGCCTGTCTCATTCTTCTCGATTTTATCACCTGAACGGTATTGGGTGAGGAGTACAGATCATTAAGCTCCTTGTTATGTAGTTTTCTCCATTCCCGTTACCTCATCCCTCTTAGGCCCAAATATTCTCCTCAGCACCCTGTTCTCAAACACCCTCAACCTACGTTCCTCCCTCAATGTGGGCGACCAAGTTTCACACCCATACAAAATAACAGGCAAAGTTACAGTTCTGTATACCTTAATCTTTAAATTTTTGGATAGCGAACATGGAAGACAAAAGATTCTGCACCGAATGATAGCAAGCATTCTCTGACTTCAATCTGCTCTTATTTTCTTCCTGAATAGAATTTTGATTTGTTAAGGTTGTTCCCAAATATTTGAACTCTTCCACCATTTCAAAGGAACTAATATCAATCTTTATATAGTGACTCTGTTCTGCATTCTGTTCTCAAGACATGGCTATGTACTTAGTGTTATCAGCATTCACTGCTAGACCAATCTCCTTACTACCAACTACCAAAGCTTCTGTGTTTTTCTTTATACAATGTACACTTCCACCCAATATATTAACATCATCAGCATAAACCAGAAGCTGATATGTACCATTTAATATCAAGCCATCCTGGTTTACCTGAACCCTCCTAATGGCATATTCTAAAGCAAAGTTGAAAAGCAATGGTGATAAAGCATCTCCTTGTTTCAAACCATTCTTAATAAGAAAAATGTCAGACAAATGCTTGCCTACCCAGACTGTGCTATAGGTTTCATTCAGACGTATGTTCATTTGCCCTACCAGTTTCATGCGGATACCAAACTCAATGACAATATTATACAAGACCTCCCTCCTGTCTGAATCATAAGCTTTCTTTAAGTCTATAAATAGCTGATGCACTGCTTCATTGTATTCTGATTTTCTCAAGTATCTGACATATGCAGAATATACAATCAGTAGTTGATATGTTGCATCAAAATCCACATTGATAATCCCCAGTAATTTCCTCTGCGTACGGAATTAGCCATGACAGCAGGATGTTGGATACAATTTTTGTACTAGTGTTAGTTACTATTACACTAGTATCATCTGCACAGAGGACAGTTGTAACGTCTTTAGCTGCTTTAGGTAAATCGATATTAAATAGAAAGAACAACAGGCCTAAGATCGAACCTTGCGGAACCCAATTTTTAACTGCATTAGCTTTTATATTATCAATATATACCCTCTGATGTCTTCCATTAAGATAAAAGTTTATCAATGATTGAAATTTCCCTACTATTCCATAAAATTGCCATTTATCTAATAAAATCGAATGATCTACACAATCAGAAGCTTTTTCTTGGTCACAGAATATGCTTCCTACTGACAGTTCATTATACATAGCAGACATACAACCACATCTTAAGGTGAATAGCTCAGCTGGGTTACTCTGCTGTATGATGCATATAACATGACAACAGAGGAGGCAAGAACTTATAATTGAAAATCATTTCTATTTCCTGATTTCTAATTGAAAGTACTAACAAGGACAACAGCAATATGCCACTTTATGCTCAATTTCAGCATATGCTCAAGGAATTGGGTAGGATGTACAAAAATATATTCAAAGAAAATTTAATGATGTTCTTATGGAAGTTTTGGTGGGAAAGATAAAAACATACTGTATGGTACCCACACCACGCATATTGTTACATTCACCATATCAACCAACGAATGCACTCAATCAAATACATGCCATAAAATACAATTTGTGGCATGTATCAAACTCCTACATGTTTTGGCACTGAGATGCCATCCTCAGGGAGTGTACGAGAACAACACAATACAAGTTTCAAGCCAGGTACTGATCGTCCTCACTGGTATCATTAGATATTTTAATGATACCAGTGAAGGTGATCATTACCTGAATTGGCGTGTTTGATTTGTACTCCATTGTTCTTGTAAACTCCCTGAAGATGGCGCATCCTGGTGCTGAAACAGTAGGCGTTTGATATTTGTCATGAATTGTATTTTATTAAGTGGATATGTCAGTTGATATGGTGAATGCGGGGCAAGCGGTGGCGCAATTGGTTGAGGCACTGCGCTACAAGCTGGAAGGTTGTGGGTTCGATTCCCGATGGTGTCATTGGAGTTTTTCATTGACATAATCCTTCCGGCTGCACTATGGCCCTGGGGTCAACTCAACCTCTACCAGAAATGAGTACCAGGAATATTTCCTGGGGGTAATGGTGGCCAGTGCATAAGGCTGACAACCTTACCACCTTCATGTGCCGATTGTCATGAAATCTGGGAGCCACAACCTCCTGGAACCCTCACAGCCTATCCAGGCCTGTAATGGGATTGCTTTACCTTTTATATGGTGAATGCAAAGAAAACATAGTTTCAAGGAACACTGGACCTGTGTATTTAGTACTGGTGCCATAACTGGCCACTGGGCTGGTGAATTGGCACATAAGCAAGACCTAAACTGAACTGAATTATCACCACCACCACCAGTGGAACAGCTTAAAAATGGTTATAGAGCTATGAACTACACTGAGCATGCTCACAAGGCTGATTTTAATCCAACCCACAACACTCTAAATCATTATTCAAATGTGGCACATATAGTAATAGATGCTTTGGCATGCTGTCATGGAATTTCAGATGCAAATTTCAAGTGTGCAAGCATGTAACCACGGATTTTTCTAAAAAGGAACCCATTCAACTTATGTGTGAGCCTCAATGAAGATGTTCAGGCAGTCAGACAAAGAAAACTACTGCAACAATCATTTCAAAATTATTAGGTAGGGGTAAAAAAAAGTCACATAAATATGCCACAAATAAGCAAAATATATTTTAACATTCCTATCCCTCCCGTTTTCATTATTTTGACAAGAGAAAATTCCATCATATGCACCTACCAGATGGAAAACACATTCCTGCAGTATGCAATCCCAAACATATAACTGTGTAGCAAGAATATTACTGGAACTGTCACCACAGTCTTCCATGATACTCACATGAAGACTGTCAGATGAATAGTGAGTTTACAGTGTACACAAAGTATTACCTGTATGATCAAAGATATTACAAACATGATTTCTCTTGTTCTCATCCATGATGCACACTGATCAGACTACATGTTTGTAACAAGGGCATTCAAAGATAATAATATGAATGTGAAAACACATAAAATTTATATGAAAGTGTTTATGTCTAGATTACACATTCAAAACAAATTTTTTTACATCTAGAAGACTTGGAAATAACAGTATGTCTCCAAAAAACACAAGGATTACCGTGACTTGTACACAGTGCATTCAGACAAACCTATGTGCCTTCCTATCATAGGAATGCCTTACTTCATCAGTCATGTTATATGATGCAATCTACACTGCAGGCAACAGACAGAAAGAACACAATACGTTCATTATATTTGGTTAATGCTTGTAGCACATACATTAGATACAGCTTGATCAAGCAGGAGTTGAGAAGGAACATACTCCTATCACACCAACTGCATGCTCAACATTATCACTCAGCATTTTTAATTTCCATTATTTTGTTCTGAAGCAAACAGACAGTGCCCAACTAAATGTGATATACAATATGCAGAAATACCTGTGCCTGGATCTGGAATATATGAAAAGAGAACTACTCATCATGTCTGTTTTGTTAAGCAGCCAGGAAGAATATAGAACCAACATTATTTAAATAATTTCATGAACCAGTGAACTATGATCATGGAATATGGTATGGTGATACACTGAAGTACCACTGAACACCAGGAGGACTGTAACAGTACACAATTCAAGGTTCTCACAGTGATGATGATGATGATGACAATAATGATTCAAGCCTTCTGGGATATGGTGCATTGTTGACTGGCAGTTAGTTAGATTTCTGCTTTTTGGCCATTTGGACCCTGAATATGAAGGAGGCTGCAAGTTCCTCCAAAATGCCAGTGATTACATATTATTTGACACATCATATCCCAGAAGACGACTGTCTTCAAACTGGAACAAGCACTCAGATTTACAGACCACAGGGAACAGCTGACTCACAGTGAGACTACTATTGTGTTGTAAGTGCAAGGGTCAAGCTTCATCATGGCAGTATGTGGGTGAGTTGTCAACTTTGTTATTTTTCCCCTACTGGATATGGACCCCTTATGATGGACACTGCTGAAAGGTGAAAAATTCCTGCCCCTGCCACAAAAATAACACTGGTTATCCAGTGCACAGCCAACAATTCTGTGAAACAGACATGTTTTGGAAGAACTTAAAATTCATATTCACATGTTAAATATTGCAAAATTTATGTTCATTTGTGACACTTAACAGTGTTTCATTATACATGTCTGTTACCAAAATCACTGAAATGAATTATAACATAGTCTTCAAGAAATCAAAGCGAGTTTGATAAAATGTGTTTCCAAATCCCTTTTTACATTCTTAACTCTTACTTGAGCACAGCCACATGGTCAACACTGTGCATTCAGCTAGAGAGGTTTTCATCGCTTGAAGAATTGTCCCTACGCAAAGATGCTCTCTTCTCTATACGTATGCACTTTGGACACTGATGATTCTTCTTAGTCCAGCAATTTCGATGAAACACTGTGCAGCATTTCGAACAAATGGCTGCCACCAAGTCAAAGGGGAAAATCACTTCATCATTATCACATAGTTCACACACAAATCCCCTTTCATAACACAACTGCAACACACAGAAAGACACTTGCTAGTTAGGTCCTCTTACTGCATTAACATATGTACTATCTGCATATTCATAAAAATGTCAGAGCATGGTAC
>Ga0268261_10004700_pt1 | contig 10272 bp, 4 predicted proteins | sample TergutNc150P1_FD_190353 | JGI IMG/M metagenome (GOLD analysis project Ga0268261, IMG submission 190353) | Nasutitermes corniger P1 segment gut microbial community from laboratory colony in Florida, USA - Nc150 P1 (SPAdes) (version 2) | ecosystem: Host-associated > Arthropoda: Insects > Digestive...
TGTCGTGTGTTGTCAGGTAGAGGTCTCTGCGACGAGCTGATCACTCGTCCAGAGGAGTCCTACCGACTGTGCTGCGTCGTTGTGTGTGATCTAGAAACATCAAGAATGGGTGCTCCATATATATATAACATTAGTCGCCTAAGGGTTAATAATTTAACCCTTATCCTGCTAACGTGGAGAAAATGGTGAGCTCCTAACAATGCCAGCAAATAGCAGAAGGGATTTAATTCGGCGTCTAAGGGTTAATTAGATTTGTAGATTATATCGCTCAGTGAATGCAATAGAGGCACATTCCAAAAATTGTCCATTTGGAGTTCATACTACGCTTGAGCTGATAAATGACTACATCCGACAACAATGGAATCTAACAGGTGTGCCGGTATTGTTGGACGCAGTTGTCATATTTTTCAGCTAAACTGTCGTTTTAACTCCAAAATGGCAATTTTTGGATTGTGCCACAGTTGCATTCCGTGAGTGAAATGTGGGTTTATGCGTGGATGTGAAACGAAAGGAAGTGGCTGGACATAACGGTCCAGTGGCAATCATTTCTGAAGACCAAAATTAACTATCAGATTCCGCAAAGGGAAAGTGGCTTCTTATCCAGTTGAAATAAAAAGTTATGGGAAAAGAGCAATGGGATTCGTCACGTTACATAACCCTCAAATTTTTAAAACGGCATGCATAATATAATGATGGCCGACTTACCTGCTGGATAGCCGAGCTGCTGTAGAATACCAGCCACACCAACTTGATGGAGTAGTGCAGGAACCACATGTAATATGAATATGGTGACCCCTCGCCACAGGTGTTGGGGTCGCTCATGAAGAGGCGGAGGAGAATGAAGTAGAGATTGTGGGTAAGACAGACAAACGTCTTCGCTGAGGTGTACAGCAGCAGGAAAGAATATGCAGAGTTCAGTGTCTCAGAGGTTCCACACAGAGAATCCTGAATATCTCGTAGCAAAATCACTTTTGCGCTGTGGGAATCGTTGTTTGTGCTAGTCTGTTGCAGCTTCTCGTAGGCTGAAGTGACGAACACTGGTGCCGTGCTGTTCACTGGTAACATTTGGGAACACGAACATGTGTTACCTTTGTTACCTTTAATTTTCCCAAGGTCACGAATAGAGTTGTTCAAGTCGGAAATAAGTTGCTTCAAAAGCATCAAGAAACCAACGATTTGAAATTCGGTAAGAAAGCAGGCAAAAGTCAGGACGTTGAAAGTTATAAACGACACAGAATTTGGACCTCGAAAGCGAGCAAACACGTCTGATACAAAGCAACTGGCGACACTCAGGAGGCTGATAAAGAGATGAGACATGAGGATAATAAAGATCTTCTTCCAAACACAGCCACAGGAACGCTTGAGCGAAGCGTTAAGACTTGCCAGCTGATTTGCAATATTCACTATTGTATGCCGCTTCAGGAGAGAGACAAACGCCGACAGCACGAACTGGATGATGACGCTGCAAGCTATGACCTTCTCACTGACACTACAAATGGTAACCACGTTCATGAAATGCCAGACGTTAGAATAGTAAATAACAAGAAAAGTAGAAAAGGCGATGAAGAAGATGCTGTACACAATGTCGCCGACAGAAGTTTGTAGCAGACGAGAGCCTGTTTCTCCAGTTACGGAGAATGGTGCTAGCCCAAAACATTTGACGAAGAATGTGATTGGCTTGAAGACAGAGAAAGTGTCAGCTGGGAGAGTAGTCATCCTTCTGCATGAAAAGCCAGACCCCCTTCTGAAGAGTCTTCGCGCTGAAGAGCTGTGTTACTGGCCATTCGATATGAACAGCAGAGCGCAACATGGGCATACGGGCGGCGAGTTTATAAATGCAGCAGAATTCCATTTCTCCTTCCTTCCTTTCTTTTACTTAGATCTCTTATGTGCTGGACGTTCTTTCTTTCAAATCAAACTAATGCTTCTCTATCTCTCGTGATCTGTTTATGCACGTTACAGTACGATGTTATTAATGCCGATGTAAGTCACTTAGCGCGATGGGTTTAAGGAACACAATTAATTTACTTATCTGAACTATGTATTATATTTCAGTACTTCCTCGCAATTTGATATTAAATTTTCATCAGATGAATTTCAGCCATTAACACAAAACACTCAAATTCAGTAGACAATGTAACGTCATTCTAAACATGGTTCTTGACTCATCCAAATTAATCCAGTTTGTAACAAACAAATAAAAACACATCATTACAACGAAACAAGTTAATCAGTTACAACTAATAAAGTATAATTTACATTTCATTTGTAATAAGTCACGTTTTAATTGGTTATGTACAATTTGGATTTTAGTCAAACTTCCAGAACATTATTTTGATTACTTCTTTCGTCATACGTAATGTAAAATTGGGTTACGATTTCCTATCCTTTATTTACAACATACACAACATTATGAGCTCCATTCACTGCTCTTGCTGGAACTGAAGTTACAGAAATATAAAAATGTAAATTGTGATTCTATAAAGAAATTGCCATCTTCATCTGGTAAAATAATCAGCATGGCTAACGATCAATTTCCATCTACGCCTAGGTCATCAAGTAGCCTCCTTCCCTCATGTCTCTCCAACAAAACCCTACATGCATCTCTGTTCTCATCCACAGGTGCTACATGTCCCGCCCATCTAATTTTTCTTCACTTGATCACCCAAATATTATTTGGCCAATACATTTCATTAAGTAGTAGGAATTAGTTCAGTCTAACACACTATTTATTGTCTAATTGACTTCTATGCAGGCTACATATTTCGGCTCACTTGAGCCATCACCAGGCCTTTAGCTTTACCTTAACACAGATCCAAATTTAGATCTGTGTTAAGGTAAAGGTAAAGGCCTGATGATGGCTCAAGCGAGCCGAAACATGTAGCCTGCATATAAGTCAATTATACAATAAATGGTGTGTTAGACTGAACTAATTCCTACTACTTGGTATCCATTAACACATCGGGATGAATAACATTAAGTAAACATTTCATTAAGCTCCTCGTTACTTAGTCTTCTCCACTACCCTGTTACCTTGTCCGTCTTAGGCCCAAATATCTTCCTCAGAATCCTATACTCAAACACCCTCAACCTACCCGAGTCCCTCAATGTGAGAGACAAAGTTTAACACCCATACAAAACAACATGCAAAATTATAGTTCCGTATATTTAATCTTTATAGTTATGGATAGCAAACCGGAAGACAAAAGATGCTGCACCGAAAGATGACAAACATTCCCTGAGTTCCATCTTCTCTTAATTTCTTCAGAAATGCGATTTTTATTTGTGAGAGTTGTCCCCAAATATTTGAGCTGCTCCACTCTTGAACAAAATTTGTTACCTGCCTTGAAGCTGTACATTAGTCCTGCATGCTGATCTCGAGACATGAACGTATACTTAGATTCCTCAGCATTTATTCTAGACCTGTTTCTTCAGTAGCGAGTGGAGAAGATAAGAACATGAATATGGTGATTCAGGTGTTCAATAATATTGGCTTAGTTTCGTTCATAAGAACGCTCACGCACAAAGTGGCAACGAGAGTTGTGTGACATGTAAAAATTTTGAACTCTATTCACTGCTTTTGCTGGCACTGAAACTACAGAATTATAATAAAATTAAACTGTGATTGAATAAAAATACGCCATTCATCTTCATCTGGTAAAATAATCAGCATGGCTGTAGTTCGAAATACAAGCCAAACTTTCAGCTTCATTTGGTCCACAAATGAATTAAGTAATCCAATTCTACAAGTAAATATTGAAATTTGAAAAAAAAAAGTCGAAATTAATCTTTTGTGGAGGATAAATTATGAATTCGGCCCGGTCCGTATTGATGCGTCCAGCGTAATGGAGAAGACACAGATGGCATAGCAAGGAGCATCGGAGAAGGCGATGAGGAGATGGATTGAGATCCGAATGGAGTTGCGCAAATGTTGCAGCAGTTTGCGGACCACCCGGAAGTATATGGACTCCCGGGTGGTCCCGGGCCCAGGAGCAGATGGAATCAAGGCAAACATCCACACAAAAGACGGGAAATCCTTTGACATCCCGCAAGTTCCTCGTCCTCGTCCCAGGCCGCCCCTGAAGTACTAGTCAGGAGCATTTTTTCCCCCAGGAGGATCCCTCGCGGCACTCCACGGCAGCCCCGGACAGCACTCGCCGAGCCGCCCGTCATATAAGTAAAGACAGCAGGGAAGAGAAAAAAAAAAGGAAATGGCTGCATCCCCCACCTTTGGAGTCAACGACAACCGAACCCGCCTGGTAGACCCACTAGACATGTCGTTGAACACTGCTTGCAGACCTTTCAGGCAGCTCAGAGGGAAGAAAGTTCTGAGACGAGAGCAGTGGGAACCTCGGTTAGGGTGGAGAGAGATTCATCTGTAAAAAAAGCAACAACATTTTTGTATCTTTTTTGGAAATAAAGATTTTGAGCTTGAAGCTCGTAGCGAAAGCCGGACCTACCCCTAACTGCGGTCAGAACTCCGCCTGACGAGCCTCTATGCGGCAAGAGGTGAAACGAGCGATTTTCTGGAAGTTTCTAAAAAAGTTAAAGATCAACTTGGCCATGTCTGAACAATATAAAAAGAGGGCCGGTGATTACTGTTTCGGACCCTGCCAAAGGCCCTCCTCGGGTGTGTTAAGGCTCGAGGTCTTCTCGCCAAGAACACCTCGAGCTTTGAATGAAAAGCTTCTAGGACTTAAAACCTTAGACACGTTCATAATAATGACGATTATGATAAAGATAATATATTTACATACATGACATTAAATCACTTCTTTCAGACAATATCATCATCCTCCTCTACAAGTTCGGCCTTCTCCCACGTTGTCCTCGATCTTCTACGCGTCTTCCTCTTTGTGTACCAATGGCTCTGTTGGCTGAACTGCAGTATCTGCACTTCATGTTGTGTTTTCCAATAGTACCAGCCACTACCCTGGGTTCATAAAGGGACTATAGGTTATATGACACTTTACGCAACAAGTCTACGGCCATTCAAAATCTCTCTCTCTCATCAATTTCGGAGTGTGGGATCAACCTATACAACCCCGACAGGCTGGGAGATGATGTTCTCAGAGCGGAAAGTGCTGGTAGTAAACGGGCGAAATCCCGATTAAGGGAAAGTGTTTAGTGGTCCGACAGCACCTTAGGTTATCTTAGCTGACCTACTATATAAAATACTGCTCGACTATGTGACTACGTTAATTTAGACTTGGATGTGGGAAACGGAGAGAAATTGCATATCCTAGTAAAGAGTGGAGCCGTTATCAGTCCGCTTAAGAGCATAAGGTTGCTGGGGACGACGGAGTTCGAACCCAGAGACAGGGTACGAGTGAAGAGTGTAGAAGGCTCCGTAACTGAAACACATGGGAGCATTGAGACTAAAATTCTGTAGGGACTCTTACAAATTCCCTTCCGTTTCTAACTGGAAAGTAAGGAGGTTGACCTGCTGGGAGACGGAATTTTGGGACGAGACTTCCTTAAGCAAATGCATGTCCGAATATGTCACCAGAGTAGAACCCTAACCTTTACGTATGCAGGGGTCACCATAACCAAACCACTAAGTAATAATTTATCAGAAAACAAACTAACAAACTCAGGGGAACGAGTGGGCCGGATACCCCCCTCCCCCGGTCCGAGACGATAGTGAGGTTACCGGCAGAGACTGGGTCTACAGTTGCTGAAGGATTAGTAGTGTAATGCAATGAGAGAGAGAAATTAGTTGACATATGGTATGTGTTTAGAATTTTGGAATTTTAAGTGAAATTTTGTAATTTTATTTGTGTAACTTGTATTTTGTATGTTGGCCTGATGAAAAATTTTTAATTTGGAGTTAGGATATGTTTGGTTGAGCAAGTTGCACGCTCTAGCAACAGGAAGACTGTATAATGTATTTCTTTTGTGTCCACATACGCTGTTGCTAAGTGAACTTAAAAGCGCTGAGTTATGGGTTTTGTGAACGCGCGTACCGGCCTGTAGGACCGACGCGCAGCCTTTGCGAAGAGACGCAAAAACCACAGTGCTCTGGGAAAGGCCTCAAAATGAGCCTTTTACCCCAGATTTTCCTGTTCATACCAGGTGAATGGTGTGTGGTACATCCATAACTCCAAAGGGAAATGAATTTGAAAAGTTTTGTTAGTTCGTTTTGTATTTTCCAAATTTATGTAAGGCAAAGGAATTGAAATTGCGTAGATGACCCGCCTTCATGTTGCTAGACTAAACCATGGTAGAAAAGATTTAAGTTGAGTAGATTCAAGTTTATTCTTGTGTGTGGTAGTGTAGATTTGTGGATAATATACATTTATATACTTTACTAAGAAAGATGTAACCCGTGTTCTGTGTTCCACTGGGACGTAAACTGTGGTGAAGTGTTAGGTATACTCCAATCCCAAGTAGTTTCTTGGATGGGTGGTTTTATTATAAGAGAATTCGTGTATTTTGGTGAGAATTGACGCACCGAATGTGTAGGAGGTTTAATACTTACGAATGTTTAATGCGTGTGAAATTGTTATAACAACGTGAGTAGGTATTTTGATGGAATTATTTTAATATTATACTTAGACAGGTAAATTGTATACTGAAATGGCTAATACGTGGAAATGAGAAGGATGTGCTAGATTTAACTATTCCAAAAACAGCGATAACAAATCACCAGCAGAACGGTCCGGTAGAGGATCATCCCACTATTGCCTAAATGCTCAGTGCTCACGTTAGCTACCAGTAGAATATGGGTATTGTGTATGTGCGCGTAATTTCTTTTATGTTCAATTTGAACTTTTAGTTATGTTCGGTTAAACGTGTCTTGGCGAATGCTAAGCGGGTATAGCGGTTCGAGTCCGCTCAACTAGACGTTACGTGCCCATGGCGGAGGGATAATTACCAACGTAGCCACGACTAATTACATAATTCCGTACGAAGCAGTTTGTCAGTGGTCTGCTTAGGAATTCCGGGTAGCAGCATTACCGAAATTGGGGGCTAAGACGACGCTAACACGAGTCTGCGAAGTTACTTTAACAGGTACTGCCTCTTTGGGGTAGGAACCAAGTTGTAATCAGAACCTTCTCCCCACGAGGCGCTACAGACTTGTGGTATCGGTGTGGACACAACCACCGTAGTACTACAGTAGAACGAAGAAAACTATTGCCAGTTATACCTAGCTGGATCTCTAGTGAAGATAATAAACGGGTGTGTTATTACCAGTGTACTGAATACCGCTGAGAAAGAAGTTAACATATCGAAGCCCGTTATGATAAAAAGACCCGTTGATACCGGATCCAAAGGACCCCTTGCTTCAAAAACTTCATTATGACCAGGCTCAACGGATGTTATTGTCGACTTTTATAGCCGGACTATATGGAAACCCAGGACAACAGATTAGATTTCAAATGGCTGCGACATTAGATCAAGCACTTCATATTCCAATTAGAGTGTTTGAGGCAGAAACACAGGAGAAAAGAAGATTGGCATTCTTTTCACATTCTGAAACCCACTGAAAAGGTATAGGCAACTTTGGTCAGCCCTGAAAGACATTTGGAAGATCAGAGTACGGACAGGCTGCTCGTATTAGCACAGACACGCCACGAAGCACCGTCAGCAAAATGCCCGCCCTATCAACGCTAGCCGCGAAGGGAAACTGCTTGGTTTTTAGTGTGGGAAACCGGGAAACCGGGACACTTTTCCAAAGACTGCTTTTCAAAGAAAATCCCCCCTTTATAAAGAACGAGGAAAAGAATCAGTACTCCAAATCGCAGGAAACGGGGAAGTCAAGCAGCACTATGCTCAATCTACTCGTCAAAACACCCATCTTTCGGAAAACTTGTAACTGATGGGAGTCACGGCTGCAACTTCCATCGTTAGTCCCCGTGACCCTAGATTTTGGCACCCCGACTGGGTGCAGAACGAATCATCATCATAGATTCGGGATCCAGCTGTAGTCTTTAGCAGCAAGGGGTGGTGGAAGTACCACTCACAATTACATTTGAACCTTTCGGAATAACGGGAGACAGCCTGAATATTGTAGAACAGTAAGTTTCATTTCAGTCATTCACTTTTGGTTTGCAAATTTCCAGCATCTGCAGATGATATTATTGGATTGCATTTTTTAAAACCGCGATAGGCTAGGTTGGACTTGGGTAGTCCTTTCTCGAGAGTATGCCTGAATCCAAATTGGATTTTGTTGCATCATTACGGCATGAATCGCTAATGGAGCGTAAGCGGAGAGAGGGGCGTGGCCTGATCACCCACGCTTCGATTTCCCAGAAACACTCCCAGGACAGTATTGTAGTATAAGGGTGCGCTAAATTCGTTAGGAAGAACAATTTGAAAAAAGTGGAGCAAACAAACCCTAAACCGCATGAAGTAGTAGTGAATGATTCTGAAGCGTGGACAGTCATAAGCAAGAGTAGTAAACCTACAGCCATAGGAAGAAATGACCCTTGTACCCTGCAGGTAGGCCCTTTGAGCCGTCGTGAAGGTATCAAAATGCAGTCGAAACAGGCCCCAAAGCTTCACCTCCACGCCCTCCATAACCAAGGCTCCACCGTTTCGATGAGTGTGTAACGTTGAGGTAAGCATTAGAGCCAGCGACTCCGTCCGTCTTTACCTGAGGCTCCACGGCTTCACCTACACGCCATCCGTATACCGAGGCTCCTAAAAATGCAGTCGAAAGAGGCTCTGTGTGATGGCGACTGTCGCGCCGCCCCACACTAGTTGGAGGTACTCGTTGCTTGCGAGGACTGATACTGTATATATGTTATTATCCGTGGCGGAGCGCGGGAAAATGTAAATAATCGTGGGAAAAGTAAAGAAGCGCTCGAATGATGTGTGTGTGGGGGAAAGGAGTGTTTTGGATAACCTTAGGCATGGCGATAGTTAGGGTAGCATACGTAAAAAAACACTAAGAATGTTTTGTATGTAAGGAGGTTATCACCGTAATTAAAAGAGTACCATTAAAACTCTTTTATTAAAACCCAACTAATGCACATTACTTGTTGCTTCAACTCTAAATAAAATTAAAGTCACAATAAACACTCCAACATGTTTCGGTTCACGCAGGAACCATCTTCAGAGAGTCTCCCAGTGCTTGGCTAAAGCTATGGATATGGTTTTTTTGTGTGCACGTCGATGGTGACGTAGTCATTGGTGTTCAAGATTTCATTTTGTATAGCAGTGTGTAGCGGGAGGTATTTTCCTTCTCTTTCTTTTGTTTTGATGAGTCAGCGCCCAGCGTTTATCACGCTAGCACTGTGCGAGTTGTTGAATGTAACAGTAGAAGCCTTGTGCAGTAGTCTTAATATAGTGACTCGAGCAGTGACCAAGGAGCAGTGAGCGGCAATGTAGCTGGAAATGCTGTGTATGTTTGTAGTATTCAAGTGTACCGACAATCCAAAGATTTGAACTAAATACAGTCTACTTTGAGCACCTTAACATGGTCCTTACCGTGCCGGATTGTGGGTTAGCGTTGATTCTGTAAAGAATAGCAAGCAAACTTCAAGCAAGAAGATCGCAACACAGCATAGCAACAAGTCGCAGCGTGAGCAGAGCGTATGACGGCTTCCGAGCAGCATAGTTGCCAGCGCACGTGACGGAACCTTCGATCATAGCAGCACATAAAACGGTAAGTTGGCTCTTTCCTTACCAGTCCTTAGCATCATGGATTCCCAAACACGCAAAGCATTAGTCAGAAAACGAGCTGCAGTCAAAGCCAGAACGACGCACATTAAGAAATACGTCGACAGTTTGCCAGATACTGTAGACATGCATGGTGCAACTGTTAGGCTACAGTTGTTAGAAAAGGTGTGGGAAGAATACAACGCTGTACAGGATCAGATGGAATATAAAGATGATGATGAAACGCAAGAACATGAGCTAGATAGGGAAGCAGTCACAGAAACATATTGTGAACTGAGAGCTAGGATTGATAGAATAATTTCAGAAGACAGACAAGCAAGAGACGTTAGTTCAGCAGAATTACAGACGCCTAGAGCAACGCATGAAAGTGGCAACAGTTTAGCGCCTAAGATCAAATTGCCTACTATTGAAATTTCGAAATTCAGAGGTCAGATAACAGAATTTAGACATTTTTATGACACCTTCAGCAGTTTGATAATTAATAACCAAGCGCTGGACGATGTTAAAAAATTTCACTGTTTGTTGTCTTCTGTAACTAATGAAGCGCATCAGCTAATTCAGAATCTTCCAGTTACACAGCAGAACTTTCATGTAGCTTGGAATTTGCTATGTGACAGGTATAACAATGAGCGTCTAATAGCAGCA
>Ga0268261_10004701_pt1 | contig 10270 bp, 10 predicted proteins | sample TergutNc150P1_FD_190353 | JGI IMG/M metagenome (GOLD analysis project Ga0268261, IMG submission 190353) | Nasutitermes corniger P1 segment gut microbial community from laboratory colony in Florida, USA - Nc150 P1 (SPAdes) (version 2) | ecosystem: Host-associated > Arthropoda: Insects >...
CGTCGTTGTGTGTGATCTAGAAACATCAAGAATGGGTGCTCCATATATATATATGACATTAGTCGCCTAAGGGTTAATGCATGGCAGGAGGTGCAGACGGTAACCACCCTGCTGAACTGGGTTTACAGAACTGCGAACAGATAACGCCGTCCGTTGGAACGCTAACAACACCCAAGCAAGCCGACCAACAAAGCAGAATTGCGATCCTTGAACAGGAAATGCGTGACGGCCTGGCTCCAAACAGCGGAAGTTACACGATCGTGAAGCGTGAAGAAATGCAGACCCTGACCCAGTAGGCAGAGTGCATCTTGTTGTGGGCAGCGACAGGCGTCAGGCTGTCTGTGACCTGACAGTTCCTCAAACCGTGAAGTCCGCACAGGAGCGAGGGTTGGGTCTGCTAGCACAGATGTCAGGGTTTGGAGCTGGTTACCAGTACAGCAGCCGAGCATCGTACAAGACATTTCGCGCTTTCTCGGGCCGTCAGTTTTTGGAAAGCAAAATTTATTCGCAGTATCATTCATAAAATTACCAGCTAGTTACAGAGAGTTGTGACGTCACTTGTGTGTTGACAATTGAGCATCCAGTTAGGCAGAAGTGCACGTGTACGTTACGTGGCGAGTTGAGAGTTCACTGACAGGGCGAGCTGGGGAAATGGAGTTCGGTCGGGCTCTGAAAACACACACGGACTTGATTTCACAGGGGGTTTCGCAGCTGTCCCGTCCCAGAAATACACTTGTCCCCTTTATGGCGCCCCCGATTACAGGAGCTTTATCAAACAGAAGGCCAGCATCTGCCGCGATATCAAGTTACAGCTGTCATGCTGAGGGACACGATAAAAAGAACACGCTGTACTTCGAGATAACTCACGTTGCGTCCGTTATCTATGCACCCTTCCTCAAAACACAAAATATCAGATGCTCTTAGGGCGTCATTAAACAATAATTGCACTCCAGTACGGGCATTTATGAATTTAAGGAAGTTGTGATAAAGACACTACAGTCAGAACACACTGCAAATACATCGGGGTTTATTTGGCCTACAATAAAAGGCTGTCGGGCTTCGGTCGGGTAGGGTAACATGTTGTAAGGTAAACTTAGCAGTATGGTGGGGTAACGTTCTAAATTTCTGACCCGTGCAGACATCTACCTGATCTGTGTCTTTCATGCTGCATTCGAATATCACTTTCACGTGAATGTTACAAGAGGTGTGGGCATCAATACAGATATGCTCCTAAGTACAGCACAGATTTCACTGTGCCAATTTTCACAAAACTTACACTCCACACACTTTTGTGGACATCCACTGTGCCCAGTCTCACCCAAATTGGTAAAGAAACACAGAAAACACAGGTATAAATTCATTTACCCCTTATGCAAAGCACGACTGTCACTGAGCCTATTTTCACAAAACTCAAGCTTGCCAGATAACGTTTTTTAACCCTTAGGCTACTAATGTCATATATATATATATATATATATATATATATATATATATATATATATATATGACATTAGTAGCCTAAAGGGTTAATGATGTAACCCTTATCCTGCTAACGTGGAGAAAATGGTGAGCTAATAATGCCAGCAAATAGCAGATGGGATTTAATTCAGGTTTTTAAGGGTTAAAGAGCTCCTACACTGAATTTCGTGAAAATCTGACAAACGGTTTAGTCACTGAAACCGGGTCACAGACAGACAGATGACAGGCATGATCCCAAAATATGGCATTCTTTTTTATACTGTAAAGCATGCCAAAACTGTAACAGGCCAGTAGGAAAACTGTGTGGGCAAGGACAGAGGAAGCAGGTGCCCACAGAGCACTACGGTACAGGCATGAGCGTACAAAACACTGTACATTACAGGTGCTCTTATTTATGTATCATATTCCATACAAATATCACCTTTATTGGTTACCGATACATTCTGTATGTCTGGAATGTGATGCAGTGCAGTCTGGTACCTGCACAACAGCACTGCAGAATGTGCTGGCTGCCATCTCTCTCCAGATTCATGCACTACGGACAACGCAGCAACCCCTCCCATCTCACACAGTACAAAAAGCACTGCAGAATGTGCTGGCTGCCATCTCTCTCCAGATTCATGCACTACGGACAACGCAGCAACCCCTCCCATATCACACAGTACAAAAATACCATAATATTCACCCATGCAGTCTCATACACCGATTTCTAAATGCAGTTTTTGCATGGGTCCACCTCTGCACCTTTCAGCTGCTGAGAGAAAGTCTGCAGTGTGCAACCCTATCAACAGTATGCAAAAATTACCAGTAAAACAGCATTCACTTCCCATCAGAACGTGCAACATGGGGAAAAATAATTAATTTCACGGCAATATAGCCAGAAACCATGCTATCAGAACCCTCAGAACCATGGGTTTAGCAAAACAACATGAAATCATACAAATGCACTAACTGAAAGGAGCACACACACTTTAATATCATCCCATCTGTGCCTAGTTTTCCCAGGCAGTGTCCTTTAGGGTTACCCATAAAAACCTTGTATACATGTCTCTCCTCCCCCATACACACCAGGTGCCCCACCCATCTGATCCTCAGTACAAATCTTCAAGCCCATTATGCAGCACTCTCGGTGCTCCGTGCACTTCCAACAGCACCCTCAGCCTACGTTCTACTCTACTGTGACAAAATAGTATGCTAAAATAATTATGACATATTTTAAGACTTCCGTACTTCAACCTCCCAAGCTAATGTTTATTTAGCTTTGTCACACCTTCATTTTGTTGTGTTACTTTGTCACTTTCACTGCGTGTAGCCTCTTACAATTTCCTCGTCCTGTCTTCAACTGCTGATATTTTTTACCATTTCCTTGTGGTATATGAATATAAAATATTATTTTAAAATATGTGATTTTCCTTTTTGATACTAAGATTAACCTGAATTATATTTCACGGCTCAGTTCACACTGTGCCGTAAGTATAAGCAATCTGAGTTGCAAAAACCAACCACTGTGCCATCAGCAGGAGCCAACTAGCTTACAAAAACCAGTCAGTTAACGCTCTACAGTGAAATAATCGCTGTTTGTTTTAAGATCCATACAGAACACATAAATACACTGTGTGGGCAGAACATTCAATTTTTTAATGGTAAGTAAATTAACCACTGGGCTATAAAAGGTTAAAAGAGAAAAATCTGTTTTAGGAACAGGTATGCACAAACAAACTGTCAAAACAGCACAAAGGAGGCAAAAAGTATTACTCTTAAATGATAATTCTGAGGCCTAATTCTTAATCCCAGTATTTTTCACTTACTTTTAGGCCTTTCACTCTGCATGCTACTGACACTGTGCTGGCAACACTGACACTGCTCACAACTAATGCAGTATTACAGACACGTGGGTTTGCACACTGACTTAACCTCAGCTGTGTGGGTGCTAGCAGACTGTGTACTATGCAGTGTCACTTACACAACAACTGACACTTCTGGAACTGAAGATGTAACGTGCCATGGAGAAGAGCAAACAAGCAGAAAATGTAGCAGTTATTGAGTTAAGTGATATTTAGGCACATTACAAAACTTGTGAAAAGTGACCATTAGTTTTGTGAAGTCTGCCAGTCAGCAGAGCTCAAAGCACACCAAAACCATGCAGTTTTTCATGAAACTACACATTTGGGATTTTCACTAATATCTGTTCAAACATACCAATTTTGGTTGAGATCAGACAAAAACAACAGACACTGTACAAGAAATTGTACACATGTTGCTGACTTCTCATCAGGATTGGTCTTTATGGGAAACAGACTGTGTTCTCTGTGAGGCAGAAGATGATGCCAAATGAAAATTTGAACCCCGAACACAAGCAAGCAACTGTAAATGCTGAGTATCAACATTTAGATGTCAACTGTAAATCTCCCTTCTTATATTACTTCAATGAAAATCAATGGCAAATCCATTGTTAAAATATGTGGCATTTTTATAGAAATAATTCACAAATGTTGCACCTGAGAAAAATGATAGGGGAAACACACCAGATGTGTTACATTCTGTCGATATTTCTATTTTTCTCCGTGGTTTGTTCATAATTTCTCATGTAAGAAGTTGTACTTTTTTTTCAAAATTGGGGTTTTCTGTTTGTTGCACTAAATTATATATTTATAAATTAACTATGTAATTGTAAACCCCATAACCAGTCTGGACAGGGTACTGCTTGATATAAAGAGAAAACCGTACGAACTGATGTGCACAACAACTCCAACATGACATGTCACATTCAAGTTAACAACTTCGCTGCAATTAACATACAATTACAATTCCACTGTTACCCAAACAGCCACAAACATACACTTTCATTAATGTTTGTTCACTGCAATTTTCCTTTCCATTCAGGTGGGACCAATTCATCGAGACGTTTGTCAAGAAAATGAACCTTCGAAGCCAGCTGGTTCAAGACGCGCTCCACACTGGCCTGACGCTGTGATCGTAACTCTGGAATCAAAGTCTCCACCCGTTCTACCTGAAAAATAAGTGATGAAGGCTATCTCATGTTATGTGATGTACTTACTGCTTGGCAGAGAGCATTATCGAAGATACTAAAATAGGTGTAAAACACAAAGGCTCAAGACAACCAGCCCAATATAAGAACCCATGGAAGCCAGTTACACTTGCTCAAAGCCATGTACCTTATATAACACTCTTCATGTAAGTGGCTGATTAAGTGACCAAGTCACACCCTGCTTTCTCTGGCTAGCCAGTTACCATTGTTAAGAGAACGAATGTTGTGACTGATGTCATAACCAGTGTCTCCATGGTTCCCACGGTTATGGTAGAGTTAGGTTTATTTGGTTTCCATTAAAAAAAATTAGAATCTGAGTTATGTACATAAGATCATTAGATGTCAGCAGTCCACCACATGGAATTAATCCTTCATTTGCTCTCAGTGTCATTCAGTGTCATTAGCACTCAGTTTGTGAGTGTTGTTAAAACCAGTGCTATGGTCAGCACACAAACAGGCCCAATGCTAGTTTCTCAATAACTATTCTGTTATATTTCCATGTTTGCATGCGTCAGCCTCGCAATGGTACCTTTTGGCCAGACCTCTATTTCATGTTTCCCATGCATGTTACATGTGTTACACTCGGACTCATGGCGCCTAGTCACACACTACAAGCAAAGCTTCCACATGGTCTTACCCTTTGCTCCAGACATCTCAGTTTACTCCGAACAGTTTCAACGTACGATGGAGAAAAAGCAGATCGCACTGAGGCAGGAACTGTAAAAAGAAGGCAGTACAATGACGTACACGACACACAGTCAAATGTAAACTGTTGACACCTGATTCACAGGCTTACTCTGCAAAATTACTTCTAGTTTACTAGAAAATAATGTGGTACACAAATGTGGGTTTAAAGAAATGCTCTCAAGCCTCAGTCAAAACCTGACAACATATTCTGTTCACACAGTCACATGCTCACAACCACAAACACATTTCCGGAAGTGGGTGTATGGTGAAAATCTTCCATTCTGAAATATAATGAAAAGGGGGTATTATTTTTGCTTTCAACAACACTATCAGTTGCTAAAACCAAACATTAATGACAGATAAATGAATGAGTGTGGAGTACTGGTGGGACAATACTAACAGGGGAAAACTGGAGTAATTGGGGAAAAACCTGTTCTATGCCACACAATAAAAAAGAATGCCTTGTGTGCAGACCAAGCCCACTAATTTGTCTGTATGTCTCTTGGTATCAGCAACTAAAATGGTTGGATGCTTATAAAATGTAGTACAGGTGTTCCCTAGATAAATTTGTCAAGCAGCAGCTTCGTAAAAAGCAGCACGGTGAGTCATAGTTTATTTATATACACAGATTAATTTATACCTGTAATTTCCATATTTCCTGACCGATTTGTGTAAAATTTGGTTCAGAATATCTCCACGTGACTGAAGCATTTAAAAATCGGTGCAGTAAAAGGGATACTTCACTTCGGGGCACCAATAAAATGTTGCCCATATTTTCTACAATTTACATCCAGTTTGGGTAAAATTTGGTAAAGAAAATATGTAAAACAATTTACTGAACAATTGTGAGTTTCAGTAAAAGTAGAGCAGGGAAGACTAGAATTTTCTTTGGTTGTAAATAATGTTACATTTACAAAGGTGCTGTAAGGCCTATTATATTTAGAAAAGTAATGAACACCTTGGCAAACTCTATGCACTACATCACGGAGGAGACCCCATTTGTAACCTTATTTTAAACAGAAAATGGATGAACTATAAACAGAGTGTCATAGTAAGAGCAACTTTCATCTCATGTTCCACATTCAGTGGCGTACCAACAGACATAAATAAAGTAAGCATTACAAGGTCAGATTTTTTTCTTTCAGTGCATAATAAAATAGGAATCACTAACACAACTTTATAGAAATAAGAAGATAATGGTTCATGAAATAACAGTATTTCTAATGAATCAATTAAACAGTTTCCTTACTGTTTTGATGTATCCTCACAATATCTAATATGAATGGCCTGTAAAGAAAACAAAATTAATTACTCTCCATTTTTACATATATGCCAGATATAATTAAAATCTGATACTTGTTCATCCGACATGAAATTTCTTTCAGGTGATGTAATACTGAACTTACTCCATTTCTGAACTACCAGCAAGCAAGCACGACAATGGCAGCAAAGTTCCATCAATCCTTCTCAATTTCATAACCACTTCTCCATCCTTGGGAAGTCCAAGCCATGTTCGAATGTGGCATTTGAGGTCAGCAAAACTGAAATTGTGCTGCAGTTCCATTGCAAGAGGTGTTGACTGTGACACATCATCACATCTAGAATCTGAAAATTGAAGGCTTCATTTCTGATCAACATATCTGACTGCCATTTAGCATTATCACCTTATATCTTGTTACAGCTGGGATAGTATGGTCAGTATAGTGATCATGCCATGGTCTGGAAAATCTGGGGTTCAAACCCTGGAATGGGCAGAAGATTTCTCTCTCCTCCAACATATCCAGATTGGCTCTGCAGTCAACCCAGCATCTTATTCAATGGACACCAAGAGCTCTTATACCAGCAGTAAAGCAGCCGCAGTGTGTGGCCGAACACTTAACTCAATCTGGTGCTGAGGTTAAGAACATGTGGAGGTACATCGAATCCCCCTGTTGCTTGCATGGCATGTACACGGGCAATTTTACCTTCCTGTATCTTTTACGCACACTGCATTCGGCAGTACACACACTTTGTTACAAATTCCCTGTTCACAATTTATAAAGTGAACAATGTCTGCAAACACATAAACCAGTTTACAAGCCACTTGTACAAAACAAACATCTCTGTAATAATTGCAGGTTTTTGACAATGGTTGTACATGGGTAATATAGGCAGCATTTACATGTACGTCACATGTCTTGCTACAATCATTGCATAAAACGAACGCCAAACTCTCCATACGCTGACGGTATTTGTAGCATAAAAATTAGCTGCAATGCATTCGACAAAATTCTCAGCAAAATTCTGTTCCACAACTTACCCAATTGGTCGAATCTTCTAACAGTGACCCAGGAAGTAACTGATTCAACACCCATTATTGTTTTTTGAGACTAAAATTAAACCAAAATCTTTACTTTATATCGCACACAACTTCACCACCTTCTTCACCGTCGATTGTGAGACTCTAAACGTTTCTACACTCATTCCGCCAGTCAATCGCAGCCGTATTCGACAAACATGGATGACAACGTTTCTTCCGCCACGTTCCAAAGTTCCCTTCTATACGCGCCGAAAAATGACGGAACAATCCCTACATGAACGCTAACGAAGATAACCTCATGAGTCTAAAACCCACGGCAAAAGCCATACAGAAGACTACATACGCCATAAAAGTGTACGAAAATGCCAACATTACGATAACACTGCTAAAATCTTAATCACAAATTGTAGGTAATAGGGAAAGTTGATGACCACAGGCACATAGCATTCTTATTTTTCACAACAGAGGCAGACACCTGCTTTCATTGACGAATCACAAGTAGGCACCGCGTAAAACCTCGATTTGTTGCGACTATTAACGAAACAGTTGCCCTCTAAACTGCCAATTTCAGTTGCTGATACTGAACGCAGCAACGGCCAAGTAAATTACTGATGCCCAATTCGGACATCTTAATCAAAACCATTAACATCCGGGCTTAACTAATAACAGTTCACTACCTCCAATTTTTCTACATGATACATTGATAAAAATAACTACAGGGAAACTTTAATTAGACTAACATATTTTCTTTTATCAAACCAATCACATATTATTTACCAACAAATCCACCAGCAAAAAAGTTCCTCAAATTAAACCAAAATAATACCTGTCACTATATTGTATCTCATTATGTATACCATGGCAATATTGCCAAGAGACAATACTTAAGAGGTAAATCTGTAGACTACCAACAAAACCATTCACCACCCATGTGCCATTACAAGAAAGAATAACTATAATTTGGTAACTACACAAATCACAGTACTTACATACAGCATTCTTTTCCTTGGTAACCACTATAGAAAATATATGAATAAATCCCATTCTGTGTACCAATTTTATTATGAGATTCTTTATACACAAAACTTGCCTTTACAGAACACCGAAATAAGGCTATAGAATTCACTCAACCAGGTCAATTTCTCTTCTTCATTCCACCCTGAACCCACATAAGAAGCACTTTTATATTGAAATTCTCATTTTTAATCTTCTTCCACAGCAAGTAGCTCAAATTGTTTATGCTGACACTGATTCTGCTTATGTAGTCACTGCTGTCTTTTTACTGCCTGCAGAGCGTAGTTCATAGTGGTATTTGATGACCAATACCACTCATTTGACAGAAAATTATACAGCATCCCGTGGACGAGTTTTGTGGTACAGCCATCTGAAATTTTGTAACACTGAGAACACAATCTGTCAACAGTGCACCTATCAAAAAATAAATGCACTTCCTTCTATATCTTACTCATCAGACTGTAACAAAAATGAAATGATGCACACTGTGACAGGAAGGAGTAAGATTAAAGTTTGGGCAGATGATGCTATGAAGGTTGAAAGTAGGTACCTGTTGGGGCATATTACAAAACATTCATGTGCCATTAATCCTTTCACAGTACATGCCAGGATGGGCAATACTGTTTATGTTTGGTTTTCAATACAAATATTATGCATTCACAAGGTGAATACCAGTAAACAGCCAATTTAGTTGTGTTCAGATGGTACATGGAATTTAGTGTTTGGATGGTACATGGAATTTACTTTATCTGGCAACTCATGTTGCTATTTCTGTCAGGTGGTTTCATCTGACAGCAGGCAGCACAGTCTTTCACTTTTAAATTTGCCATAAGTGCAGCCCATGTGTTTTAATTAAAACTGTTGCAGTTAATATTTGGTTTCACAGACAATATTCAAACAAAATGCTAAAATTATTTTCCTCTGGCTCACAGACATGCCTCATCCATTCATTCATTCTTTATTCGCATTCAATTAATCCACAAAAAGTTACATATGAAACCATGAAATATGGAATTGACCAGCAATTACAAATTTACACATAACTGTTGTAATAAACAACAGAAGAAGATTCAATAAATGAAATAAGAAGCACAACAGTAAAAGAATATACAAATAATACAACAATAACAATACAATAGAACTGTGTATGTATTATTAAATTATAAAAACTGAAAACAGCTGCAAGACACCTATCACGAATATAAAAAATTGAATACAAGTAGATTTTGTATATACAACCCAACAAAGAATTACTGCATACAACACCAAGTCATATATATAAGATGGTAGCAACAAATTTAATAAGAACGGGCATGATATGCATTTAAATGTCATGAAAGGCTAGAAATAAAGTAATTATAAAAGGAAATATATTATGTAACCAACCAAGATCTGAGATACTATTGTAATAAAAATATTCATCCACTGTACAAAAAGAATTTGAAAAAAGAAAACTTCCTTAAAACCAATTTAAGCTGTTTAATATGATGAGACAATTCTTTTATATGGAAAGGGAGACTTAAAAATCTTAATGTCCACACAGTAGGTACCATTTTGTTAAAGTGATAATTTAGAGGTAGTGTGATGATGATTGGAACTTTGTCTAGTGTCCATACTGTGAATATCCAAATTAACATTGTATTGATCCACATTCATGACAAAACATAATGATGAGAAATATATTGAAACTTGAAACTGAAGGGGATTAGATCTTCCAAAACCCCAGCTCCCCCCCCCCCCCC
>Ga0268261_10004702_pt1 | contig 10269 bp, 9 predicted proteins | sample TergutNc150P1_FD_190353 | JGI IMG/M metagenome (GOLD analysis project Ga0268261, IMG submission 190353) | Nasutitermes corniger P1 segment gut microbial community from laboratory colony in Florida, USA - Nc150 P1 (SPAdes) (version 2) | ecosystem: Host-associated > Arthropoda: Insects > Digestive...
TTTCATATATTGTTAAATGTATTTAAAATATGTATGAGGCTCTGGTAAGAAAGTAATGGTGGTAATAAACATCTTTGCTTTTGTGTGATGCAGTACCCAAAGACAGCGTAACAGTGTCCAGTGTGGAAGGGGTTAAAGATGAAGACAGTTCGGCACCCATATCAGAGGAAGTTGCAATCAGCAGTAACAGTAGTACATCAGAAACACATAGCACAAGCAGTGAAGCAGAAACAGTTAGGCATGAAAGTGACAGAAGAAGTGCAATAGAATCAAGTTCAGTAGAGGTGGATGGAGACAGTAGTAGTAGCAGTGGCAATAGTAGTTGTGGATCTCAGAGAAGTCTGAGAGGAATTATGGCTCCTCCAAAGTTTGTGCCACTTGGAACACCATCACTTCATACAGAAGAAAGGTAATTTACATGTTAACTGCACTTTTTTAATCCTTCAGGTACAGTAAAAGATGTTTGTAGAAAGATTTTTAACAGTATGTTACATTTGCTAATAATGTTTCCAAAAGAAATGAGATGGTAGGCATAATGTGGAGTTTTGCTGCCTTGTGTGTAGGAATAACTAGTTTGTTAGAGGGAGGATGGAATGGCATGGAGTGGTGACTGGTATGTCTACAGGTAGCACTTCACTTCCATGAAGAATAGATGAAAATATTTTATATGTTTTGCTGGTAGTGTTCTTAATAAAGGCCTCTGGAGGGAAGGGGGTGACTGTCATTCTTTTAGGTTGACCATTTTCAGAGGGGTGCCTGAAATATAATTGCAAGTGTAGTTTGTCATGACACATACAGGGAGGTGTGTGGGAAGATCAACTCCTTCTTCACGGAGTCTTCTGTTTCTCCCTCTGCCATTTGATCACCCTGACGCCTTTCAACCAGGAACACTTGACACAGTCCCAGCCAACACCAACACTTTTATTTTCATCTTTATTAATTGTTACTTATATGTGTTACATTTTGTGATTTGTGTGTCATTGGTTCTTCTGACACCAGTTTCCCCATAAGGTCTGCACATTGCACATCATGCTTTCATTCTTTGTTGGGATTTTCAGCTACATAACCCTGTGAATGGTGAGGATGTGCTGTATGCATAGACGTCCTGATTTTTAGAAATATTTGTTAAAAATACATACTGTTCACCGTTATAAGTGTTATAAAATTTCTTGTATCTTCATGGCATATACCTTTTTCCCACGCAGTTTACAGTGCATTGTATGTACCTAGGTAGGTACGTTATATATAAACAAAATACACCTTTTTATTGCAACTCCAAAAGTGCATTTGCCAAATCTTATTTTGTCCTTTTTACCTCTTTCCACCAAAATCACGACTCATTTGTTACATTGTAAAAGCTATGCCATTGTCAGGGTTTTGTGATGTATGACAGTTTCATGTGTGGCAAATATTGTTTTCAGGTTTATTTTACACATGAATGATGGTCCTGTATATATTGAAATTTTGTTTGAATATCTCTGCATCATTTTAACTATATTTGTGTCAAACAGAATGACCATAGCTTTAGTAATTGTTAGCAACAGTGTTGATATTAAATTAAACATTTTTCTCTTACCAAGTTGAATCCTGCAGTCACTTCCTGACTGCTGGCCAGCATTAGCCTGAAAAGTACTACTTATCTCTGCATGAACCTAGAATTACTCACTGTGAGCATTGTAAGTAAGTAGTATTCAAATGATATATGCTTACATGAATATACATTTAGTTTTAGGTTCATCTCCTGTATGATGCTAGAATAATGTCATGCAGCATGTTCATTACCTGTTATCATTGTGAGTGGATATGGCTTGCAGTACTTTTTTGGGTGTGTGTATGGCTTGTATGTCGACTGTGATACTGCTAAAATGTGTAGGTAGAAAATTCTTCTGTAAGTGTCCCAGAGTCACAGTTTCAGGTACAACAGACATCCATATAGTGGGTGACTTATGGGCAGGTAACTTGTTAAAAAATGTTACATGCTTACTGAAGAGAAAGTATATGCAATAGGTCATAGATGATGGTCTTTACTTAAAGTCACTGGTAGTCTTCTGCAGGAGACTAGCATGCCAAATGATGGGCAGAAGTAGTATTGGAAATGCTTGAACTGCATTCTTGCAAAATACCTATCTTATGCTTTGCAAGTTTGTGACCCAACAAACTTGATGACTCGTACAGTTCTTGCAGTGATTTTAAAATGGTGTAATTGTCCGTTATTTAACTTCTGTCTCCATAAAGGCAGGTTAATATGCATTCAGTATGTGACATTCCTCTTTATAATGCATTGGTTTGTGTATGGCATGCAACAAACACTAAATTAATTACTGGGCCGTTATTTATGTAATTCTGATATGTATGTGAGGCTGATGTTACCAGAATTTTTCATGCAACGTACAGAGGAGGAGCAGTTATGTCCATGATTTCAGTAGGATTCAGCAGTTGCTTATTATTTAGGCACTAAAGCGACAGCTTTGGAAAGAGTGCTTAGTGACAGAATAATAAGTTGGGGTGTGTGCTGGACATATTTGTCTGTTCTTACCCCATGAGATTTTTATTTATGGATAGTTTGAATAATTACATATGCAGGATGAACATCCATGTTGAAAAAGAGTTGAAAGATTTGGAGACATATTTCAAAGATTGCTTACACAAAACTTGTTTGCGTGAATCTCAGCCTGTTCAGATGATATTGAGAGTGTGAGCATTTATGGAGACAGCATTTTCACAACCTATTTTAATAAAGCGGAGATGCTCTTGTCCCTATTATGAAGTGATTCTAGACTCAGAGGTCACTGCCAGAGATAGAGAGTTAGAAAAACATTTTAGATTATGCACTGTTGAAATAAATGCTTGCTTACTCTGTAATTAAAGAGTAAAACACTAGTTTTTTCTTTGATCCCAGCAGTGTAATTTTATTTCAGTTCAAGTGCATATGGAAATAAGACTTCTGCAAGTACTACGTCTGCTACCACAGTGACACCTTCCTCCAGTACATCCGCATCAGTGACAGGATTTGTGTTTGGTCAGAATTTGCATGAAAGAGTTGCTGTAAGTATCTATAGCAGTGGCTGTTCTGCTGCAGTTCTTTATTTGCACTTCCTTAAACCCATGATGTCATGCGTAAGAAAATGCCAGTGTTTTAAACACAGTTTTGAAATTATGTTTGAGAGCAAAAACTGTCACATATTTCCAAGAGTCACAATAGTAATATCATTTAACCGGATGTTAATATCCATATTCACCTTATTCATGATTATAAATGCAGCAGTGTGGGAAGTGGAAAACTCACCTGGGACACCTTTGCTGAGTGGGAAGGTGGGACTGGTTGTATTTCTGCCAGTTTCTTGATCATCACACTCGCTAAAGCGAAGGCACACTGATGGTTGGTCCATTTTGAATCTACTTCTGTGGTTAGTGTTAATTTGATGCATACTTGAAAAACCTAATTCATATTCACAAGTAAAGGGCTGGGGAATTTTCAGAACAATTGCAATTTTTTGGTGTTGCATGATTCTGCAAATCGAAAATTGAAGTTAATGAACAGAGGAGAACTCCAATTTGATGGCTGTCACTTTGATAACTTTCTGTTATGCAGTTTCTAATGTTTGAATATCATGTGTGCTGGATGATGACCAAAGGAAGAAGTTTGTTTCACTTATCTAGGAAGTATCTTGAAAGTTTTTCTCTCTCTCTCTCTTTTTCTTCTGGGCAAATTGTGTTTTATTTTTGACATTAAGCTTTTGTTCAAACCTCTACCACTTTCATTTTCTGCAAGGCAACAGCAAGACTTGATTTCAGAATATTTATTTTGTAATGCAAATCTGTGATCACTGAGTTGTGGCCTTGCAGATGAACATTAAACTCATTCAGCAGTCCAGATTTGTGTGCCATATTGGCTCACACAGATGCGATTACCCACCCATCATTAAATGCTTTGATGATTATAATATACTGACATGCATTTCAGTATTATAGCATTGTCATTATTGTCACTGTACCACAAGTCACACCATATTTGTTCTCCATTGTTTGGTCTGTCTGCTGTGATGATGCATCTGGTGTAGCACTCTTTTACTACAAGATTAAAATCACTAAATTTTTTATTGTTTACAGGCTCTGAAGCTGTATCTAGAAAATGCCCTGTACATTTCACCTTGTATTACACTCACTTGCATGGCTGTGATGTGTCATAAGTTTCTGTGCACATGTACACAAAATGGTTGTCATCACATGGCATAGTTCCGTTTCCAGCAGTATGTCAACTGTTGTTGATGCAACCCGTCCATGTGGATCATTTTGTGTTTTCATTACACACACACACACATATATATATATATATATATATATATATATATATATATATATATGATGTACCTGCTGTTTGTTTGGTGTAACACTTATTCATATAATGTTATGGTATGAAAAATGTAATCTGTTTCTAACAAATTATAGACTCTGTATGTAAAAATACTGTGTGGATTTCACCTGCCTCAGACTCATCTTTATAATTACCAGCTACAGTATAATATTTAATGGGTACCTTGTCAGACTTTGGAATAAAGAAGTAAGATCTGTAAAATAAAGTATATACGTTCATCTAACACATCTATAAACACCTCTACAAAGCATCCACTAGGCTACATGTTTTGGCCCAACCGGCCCATCATCAGGCCTCGCATATGAACAGTACATTTTGGGATCCCAAAACTGTTTACAAGGTGCTATTATAATGCTGTGTGCTAAATGATATATTAAGGTTAAAACAGATGTTAAAAAGACAAATGTCAATTAAGAAAATTATGTTGGTTAAAAGTTCTTCAGTGCCTAATATAACATTGATGTTCCTTCGTTTGCTATTAAAAAGTCATACGTTGACTACGTGCTGTATCCTTTTGATGCTGGCTTTCTTGTGAAGGTTATTCACCTTGGGTTGAGGGGTATTTACACCTCGGGTTGAGGGGTATTTACACCTCGGGTTGAGGGGTATTTACACTTCTTAGATTTGTTGTCTTCATCATTGTGTTTGGGTTGCAGTAATATGTTGTTTCATTGCCCGACTTGTCCAATTCCATATTAATTATGTTGTCGTTGGCCCTATTTTTTGTGTCTGTTAGCGGACAACGGTCCTTGTCTAGTCCTGTTTTCTTTTCGCTAAATCGTTCCTTGATGTTCGTGTCCCTGATGTGCCCTGGATCTGTTTGTGTTACGTGCTGTTACATTGGCTGGATACCTTGAGTTTCTGCTTTCGTGCGTTCTGACAAGGCAGTGACTACGTACACATGAAAGCAGAAACTCAAGGTATCCAACCAATGTAACAGCACGTAACACAAACAGATCCAGGGCACATCAGGAACACAAACATCAAGGAATGACTTAGGGAAAAGAAAACAGGAATAGACGAGGACCGTTGTCCGCTAACAGACACAAAAAATAGGGCCAACGACAACATAATTAATATGGAATTGGACAAATCGGGCTACAAAACAACATATTACTGCAACCAAAACACACTGATGAAGACAACAAATCTAAGAAGCATAAATACCCCCAACCCTAGGTGAATAACCTTCACAAGAAAGCCAACATCAACAGGATATAGCACGTAGTCAACGTATGACTTTTTAATAGCAAACGAAGGAACATCAATGTTATATTAGGCACTGAAGAACTTTTAACCAACATAATTTTCTTAATTGACATTTGTCTTTTTAACATCTGTTTTAACCTTAATATATCATTTAGCACATAGCATTATAATACCACGTTGTAAACAGTTTTGGGATCCCAAAATATACTGTAGTCAAACGAACCTGTTCATATGTGAGGCCTGATGATGGCCCGGTTGGGCCGAAACATGTAGCCTAGTGGTTGCTTTGTAGAGGTGTTTATAGATGTGTTAGATGATTGTATATACTTTATTTTAATATGAAACACATCGGGACTAATAAAGTTAAATTATGAGCTGTAAGTTGGTAAACTCAGCACAAAGTAAAACAGGAAACAGTACATAGAAGATGGAAGAACATTGAAGATGAAGAAGATTAAATAGGGCATCTGTACCTCAGAGAACACATATACAGCCTTAGAATATCAATAGGAGGGTATTTCAGTTGACGCATCTTATTTATTAAAAGGCTAGGCACATGTCTGTGATGTGATGGGCCACCATAATATTAGCACACTTCTTCACCAAATTATATTAACCATAGATATAAACAAAATCCATCTCTGGTGTTGCACCCATACCAAATTCTTATGTTACAAAGGTTCTATTTCCATCTGCTGGTGCTATATTAACATACCTACCAATGCACACGGGTCTCACGTCACATGTACCAGTGACTCTTGACCTTGAGATTCACATATTTGGCCCAGTGATGTGTCATCACTTCTCATTTGATGTTTGATTCATTATTTCTTGTATATGTTGTGACCTAAATACTAAGAAAAACTTTTAGCAGTTTTTTTTAAAAAAAGATGTAATGTGACTTTAATTGCATACAAACACTTGCTGTAACACTTCCCTGAGTGTTGCAACAGCATTTATTATTACTACTGTGTCACTTTAAATGGTTTTCAGTCACCAGTATTAATGCACTTACTTGTAATGTGCCTGTAAATGTTTACAGTAACATGAGGTATAAGATTGTTGCATACCTTCGCAAGAAGATTCATTATTTAAAAAAATTCAAGCAACAACAACGGTCAGTGTTTTTAATGTGACTGTAAATTGTTTTTAGGCTGCAGCTTGTTGATTATGATAAATTGTTTTTGATTGCTGCAAATGTTGCTTATGATCGTACTGGTGTGACTTTCTCACATACACACACACCAGTCATATTCACACACTGCAACACAGCCACTCTTGTCAGTCATTTCTTCATTTGTAGAATAAGTGAAGCATGTATCTCATTTATCAGAGTGCTACCATCTGGTTGTGCTAAGCTGTATTGTATGCTTTGTGCTCATATGTTTCTTCAGCCTCAGTTCATACCTCACAGAGAACATATGTTGTCTTCTGTATCATGTGATTGTTGCTTAACTGTTTTTTAACCTCAGTGTATGCATTACAGAGAACACATTCCATTATAATAATGGAAACAAGGGTCTCACATCACTAATTGCCATGGCAACCAACATGTGACTCATTCAATCACCTAGGGATATTATACAGGGAATCTATTTGGAAGCTGAACCCACACGCTTGGCAACACTTCAGGCACAGCGTGGCTTGCAAACTGCTAGTCTTATAGCCACATGTCTGAATTCCTGCTTTTTGGCTACACTGGTCAGAATTATGACACTATTTGACACAGAATGTGTGCAAAGGGCATGCTGGCAAGTTTCTTTGTAGCTGTGACCTCTGATTTTTGGCTGTTTTGTGTGGGTGTGGGTGCTTGCGTGCGTGCGTGTTGGTGTGTGTGTGTGTGTGTTTGTGTGTGTGTGTGTATGTATGTATGTATGTGTGTGTGTGTGCAGTTGCCTTTGTGCCAATCTTAAATTCTTTTTTTTTTGTGTTGTGTAGAACAGGGGTGTCATAGTCTTCCACTGTTTTTGTGTCCTACAGATTGAGGTTCAAGTCAGTATTAACCTTTCCAAAGTAAAAAATTTGTATTAGGCTTTCAGCAAGGAGTGTAATGTGATACAAGCCTCTGCAGTGCCTTCTAGTGCCACATGAGAAAGAAGTTTGATTTGCCTTACTATGATGTTATAGCGAAAGTTTGTTATGTTATTGTTTTGCTTTTTGTTACAGGAGGCTGTAAGTCATGAAACCTCTGATATGAAAAGTGGAACATCTGAGGTAACAGGAACTTCAAATGTAAGTTTATTTATGGTAGTTTCTGTGATATCCTGTTACTATGTGTCTGAGCATACCAGGGACTTCAGAAAGTCATTCTGGAAATTTGTAATGATAATTTGTTTATTGAAGTGTTTTTTTATGGGGGTGGGAGTGGTATCTGTTTCTTTTGAGTACCTTTAAAGTCCACATCTGCCAACTTTTAATATTCTTATTCATAATTTTTTTTTTTTTATTTTGCTTGTGTAAATCCCTCTGGAAGCAGCTATTTTTGTGCAGGGCTTCTTACAGTTCCACTAGTGCCCTTTACATAATTTAATTTAGGGTTCATTTTACAGATCTGCCAAGCTAATGTATTGGTGCTAGAACCTGTTCTCCAGCTTTACTTCATTCTGTCAGGAAGCCTCATTCTTCATACTTTAGCTCCCCTCTCAGGATGAGGATAATAAGTTGAATTTTGGGTGTTCTTGTTACTGTCCATAATTGAGGTGTGGTATTTGTTGCAGAATGTGTCCACAGTATGTACTTCTGCAACAACAAATGGCACTTCAGATATGTTGTTTACATCTGTCATTAAACAGGACCATAACAACGTAAGTTTTTTTTTGTTTATTAACCTGTTGAGTTGCATGTAGTATTTAAACTGCAGAGGAGTAATAGTGAAGGGATCATGTAGAACAGGTCTGTCAAACACATGGCGTACAGTGGTTTATGATGTGGTCCACCCATGTTTTGATATTTTGATATTTACAAGGTATTACTGTCCTCATTTTTTTATTGCATAATACACCACAGTAATCCTGCAAAATTAAATGCAAGGAGTGTTTTATATCCTTGTGTTGTTTGCATTGAAGAACTGGCAAATGAATTACAAGGGAATGTGACATCATATTTCTGGCCCAAGCTGTTAAGTTGGATTTTGGATTTGGCCCACAGTGTTTGACAGTCCTTATGTAGCGACAGTAGAAGTTAAGCTCCATTCATTATTAATAGTGGTAATAGTAACAGTGGTCAATTTTATTTGGTAGGAAAGTGGCCATAATAATAGCAGTAACATCAGTGACCATGGTGAGAAACGAAGCAAGAGTTTAAGTGAGGCCGCACGGGAATATGAAGAAGCAAGAGCAATAAAGAGGAAATATGAAGAAGTTACCATAATAACTGGTGAAGAAGATGAAGTTAATATACTGCAGGTAAATATGATGACTTCTTAGACTAGTCTTTAAAGCTGTTGGGGTCCTACGATTTGTGACTTGAGACACACATAATTTGCCATTTCAGAGTTAGAAATTGTGTATATCCTTAAACTTTCTTGGTGATAGTGGTGGTGGTATCCAGAAATATGTAGCCTTGATGTCAATGTATCCTTAAGGTGAACAGGAACTTAGAAAGATCTTTGACTGTATAAGGAAACAAGATTGTTCTTTTAAGTACTGACAGAATACAGTGAAATTTCTGTTCATCACTTCCATATAATTTGTTTTCCTGCATATATTTTTTATTTCATTTTGTCCTGAAAAGTTACCCATTTTAATAGTGTATAATTGTATTGGATACGTTGCTCCTGTAAGTGTTGTCTCACTGTGTAAGTCTTGCAGAATTCTTGGTCCTGACCTACGTTGTTTCCACAGCGATCATTTCTGGAAGTGAAAATAACATAATGTTTTATAAAGTACAATGGTGGTAACCCACTGTTACTGGTAATTACAGTTACAGTCACTACAATACTTAACAAAATGTGTCACACTTTGTCCAAGTAAGAGGAATGTGTGTGGAGTTAGTGGGGGTGAGGGGGAACTGAGAAGGATGTCAGTACACATGAAAATTAATTTTCTTTACACCAGTAAGAAAATTGTGGTTTTCCTGTGGCCAGGTTTCTGAAATTTACAAATACACTACAGCACTATGTTTAGATCCCTTGCACCAAATGTCACTCAGTTTGGACAATGAGTTTGGAAAGTATGCACGTAAATTAATTTATGTGCATGAGTAAACTGCGGCTTTCAATGCACCCATCGTGGTGAAACTCACAGTCGTGCACTACATTTGTATTGACCTCTCGTGTACCAAGTTTTATCCATGTCAGGAAAGGAACATAGAAAATATGGGCAGAATTTTATTTACACCCCTTGTTTGCTGTGTCAATTTTTGTGAAACTGACACCTGCTCTGCAGCTGTGTTTAAAGCACTGCTGTACCTAATTACATGAAAATCTATGAAACATTTTAGTCACTGATATTGGGTGATGGACATGTGGACAGCTGTGGTATCTAAAAAGACATTCTTATCTTACTTCATAAAGAATGCAGAAAAAGTGATTTGCACACAGTCACTTTTTATTTGTTTATTATTTTGTAAGCCTAAGTGGAAAATGCGCAGTTTTGTTTTCTATCATTTCCGATACACTTGCCCACAACTGCTCCTTTCTGATGTGTGTAATTTATTTATGTGGTCCCTTAATGAAAAACAGATTG
>Ga0268261_10004703_pt1 | contig 10265 bp, 3 predicted proteins | sample TergutNc150P1_FD_190353 | JGI IMG/M metagenome (GOLD analysis project Ga0268261, IMG submission 190353) | Nasutitermes corniger P1 segment gut microbial community from laboratory colony in Florida, USA - Nc150 P1 (SPAdes) (version 2) | ecosystem: Host-associated > Arthropoda: Insects > Digestive...
TGGGTTCGAATCCCACCGGGGGCATGGATATTTGTCTGTTGTGAGTGTCGTGTGTTGTCAGGTAGAGGTCTGTGCGACGAGCTGATCACTCGTCCAGAGGAGTCCTACCGACTGTGCTGCGTCGTCGTGTGTGATCTAGAAACATCAAGAATGGGTGCTCCATATATATATATATATATAACATTAGTAGCCTAAAGGTTAATAATTTAACCTTTATCCTGCTAACGTGGAAAAAATGGTGAGCTCCTAATAATGCCAGCAAATAGCAGATGGGATTTAATTCGGGGTTTAAAGGGTTAATACACACCACAGTACATCTCACATTCAAGGGTATAACTCACATACTATATTAATGTAACTTATATTTTAACACTTTTGTCATTTTTTATTAACAACTGTGTACTCTGTATTGAGAATTACTACTTTTTTTGTACCAAGGTCTCATTGTCAACGTCAGTTGCAGTTACTTGCAGTTCTGTTATATATGTGTTGACAAGTCCCGTTACCATAATTTTAAACTGCAGATGCAGATGCTTAATATGTTTGGATATGACATCTTCCCAACTTCAGTGTAATGCACAGGTGTTAATTTGTACAGTGTAAATAAACATGTTTATGTATGTTAGTAGTAGTTAAATGTGTAGACTATTATTTTTATTGTGCAGTGTGAAATGTAAGGAGGCTGATAAGTGCTGTTTATGGATCCATGGATGAGAAGATGCTGGTAGTTACTGGCTTACTGTATAAATTATGTTTTTGCCAGAAAAATTAAAGAAGAAATAGAGAAACTAATCTCCAGTAGCATAAGCCTCTGTGCAGAAGTGTTTTGGTACACATATCAGAACTGAAAGGGAGATGTGGGATAGTGTGTAAAATGAATGCACCACAAATGATTACTTTCTATTCTGAAGAAAGGAAAACTGCTACATCATATGGACATTTTGCATTTGTATGCAAGTAATTGATTGTATTATCAGCTGTTGAATGTATCTAAACCTAAAACACTGGAAGACTGATAGTTGTGGAACATGTTTTGTGCTTAGGTCATGAGCCCGTCCCATTTTACATACATAGATGGGTGAATTAGAGCAGCGTGTCAGTTCCATAGGTTGTAGTTATAAATACATAGAGATGTTAACATGAAAATACCATTATCCCACATGATTCTTTTGCATAAGGAACCAAGGTAGATCTCTGGTGAACATCACCTTGAACATAAGGATTAATTATAACATTTTTATTATTACAAGACTAATTTCAGAAAGTGTCTATTTTCCTGCATGATAAATGTAATCTTCACAAATATTACTGACTGATGTAAAAGGGAGACTGAAACAGATCTGAGAGCTTTATTTTTCAAGGATGTAAGTTCCTACCAATACAATTAAACCCTTTATAAAATGGATCTCAGTTGAAAGTAAAATGTGACTCCTACCACTAAGAAAATGTCATATCATTTCAACTACTAAGGTCACTCAGCTAAAGAGTGTTCAGAAAACGGTTAAATTAAGGCCACAAATATGTTTTCATAATACATGTCCACAGTACCTAGTCATCACTTTTGCATGGAAGTTGATGAACAGACAAAAGAGTTTTGATGAAATGTATATTTAATTTCCTTCTATTCAGACAGTCCATTTCATTACTGTAATTCACAGTTTCAGGTTTTCACAAATGCTGTGCAGTTTTTTCCTGCATGCATGTATGTGTTTAAGGGTCTGGGGCATACATGTTTTGTTTCTTGAAGATATTTATATATATTTAGAATAATAAGCTCTTTTCCTTCCATGTGTGTTGTATTATGTTTAATGTAATTGTAACAGTTAGAACATCTACAGCTGTTGAAGCATTTGTATAATTATTAATTATTATTTTTTCCATTGTGACTGTGTTTACATGATGCATTGAAGTATTGTCGCATAACAAAAGGGCAAGGAAGGTGGATATTTGAAAATATAATTTATGACATGCCAACAGTTGCACATATAGTTCTATTTTGTTGTGACATTCAAGTAAGAAAAACAGTTTCTTGCAATCTCTGGTGAGGGCCCCCTCCCCCAAGGTGAGACATCCCCGTTGTGTTTATTTTATTTCATGTATCGTATCAACACTATGTACAGAATACTGAATTTAGAATAGTGTTAGGACATCTAAGGGTGCATATTTTTTATTTGTATAGTTACTGTTAATATTTTGATAATTGCAGCAAGATGGGTGCTGAAACAGTAGTTTGAAAATAATTCAAAATATAGCATGGAGAGTGAAATTGTATTTTGTCAGGTGTGTGGAAATAAATTCCATGTGAGAAATATCAGCTGAAACAACATTCAAACACAAGTGCCCATGTAACAGCAAGAAAACAGTTAAGTGCCTGAAGACAAACAATGGCACTGAAAAGTGAACCTTTTTCTGAAAGCAGTGCTTTGTGTTGTTTTTTGTGATCTTTCTGAAACAGTGGCGAATACAAACATATTTTGCATTAAGATGAACAGTTAGTGTTTCTGATCTTTACTGGAGAACCGTTGTAAACGTATGTCCCACAAGATATGACACCAAGGTAAATACATGTGTGTGGATTAGTGATCGGTTTGGTGGGCTCTTCTTTTGAATTTTGGAACCTTTTTACCCTTCAAATGATGCTAGAAACTGCTTAGCATCAAGTGATTGGATGACATGCTACATAAATTTTGATTTAGAAATGAAGCAGCAAATTAAAGCTGTTGCCAGGAATGCTGAAGGATACACACAAGGAGCTTGGGGAGTCTCCCATATATGAACCAGTAGTGCCAACTCCTGAGTTGTAAGTTAAATGTGAGGCAGGTTGCACCACAAAACTGCATCTCATATTCAAGATGTACTACCAGTTTTATATGATGTAGAATTAAGCCTGTCATGGAGATAGTTTTATGTTTTCCTGAAGTCCTATATGTTTTATTGGTCTACGTCTCCCATCACTTTCAATGTTGACAGTTCAGCTTCAGTTTGTAGTTGTACAGCTTATAATCCCTGTATAATATTATTTTAACTCTTCACTCCTTCGATCTGCAGGAATCTGGATAAAATCTACAAGATAATTTATGTTCTTAATGTGTTTTTTTAACTCCCCAACATTGATGAAAAAGTTATGCTAAATTTGCATGTTATTACCCAATCCACGATGTTGAAAGGAAATTACTTTTAAATCATGCATATGTAGAACAACAGTAAGATTGGGGGTAGGTTATTTTACTTGCAGTCCATGCATGTTGTACCAGCATATATTACAATCTTATGTGGATTTGTACAATAAATTCCCACACATGTAGTTATGTTGGTAGGCATATGCAGTCTCTGAAGTTAAATATTTTTTATAGGATATTCAGTGTTTGAATTTTATATGTTGTTTAATTGCTATACCAAATTCAGTTTAAAGGATGGTAAAGCTGACCAGAGATCTCATTTGGTTTTCCTTTAACAGAATTCACACATCAGCAACCACATGAAAAGTTCTCATACTGCCAGTATTGTAGCTTAGGGATAAAGCTAGAACTTTGATTATCATTGGGTCATAACTGTTATAAAAGAATTCTGTCATGAACACATCAGTATACAACCTTATTAATGGCGTGAGTAATAATGAAAAATAACAGTGACATATTTTAACCATAATATAATTTTCTTACAATTGTTTATAAAACTTAACATATCTATCATGGGCATATGACCATGCTAATTACAATTAACAGTTGCATATTGCAATTTTCATATCAGATTTAGAGCATTTTGGTGCTGACATCCATAATGGATTTTACAGCATATGATGATAATGATTTTTCTGTTAATCAGTGTTAATTGTGGTCAGTGACCATGTCACTACATGAACAGAAATGCTTTGTAACAGAAGAAATATGTGTATGCTGTGACATTGAGCTGTTTTTGAAAAACATGAAACGTGCTGAGTTTCAGTCAGTTTTTATAGTGTTCATTCCTTCAGGGGTGTTTGCTCTTGTAATGCATGTGTGTTTTTATTTATTGTTAACTCTCAGGAGGTAAATAATCTAATTAGATATGAAATTTTGTGTATGCTACTTAAGTTAAAATGAAGTGAAGTTTTCTGATAATGAACTATTGCGGTTTAAATTGAAAAACAAGTTACTGAAATTCTTATGTGTGTGTTTGTGTATGTTTATATATAATAGTTTTGTATCAAAGGAGGGATTGCAGTAAGCCTTGTGTAATACAATTTTGTGATTAATGACAGTTTAAAAATTTTTTCCCCTGTACAAAAGTTTCCATCATCATGGGTTTTGATAACCAGTCTTATTGGCTAGACATGTTAATTTTACTGTGAATTAATGTTCTGTGCTCACTGCTTTTAAATGTACAGAATACTTTGCGTCTTATGCTGATTTTGTAACCGGTGTTCCCTGGTGTTTCCTGAGTCAACATCATAAAGTTCTTGAATCCTTACTTATCATCAATTTTATCTATGTTTATACTGTACTAATGCAGAAGTTTCTTTTTGAAACTCACTCTATAGGATATTTTAGCTACTTGTATGTGGTGGTATTGTGTGGTGTTTCCTGAGTCAACATCATAAAGTTCTTGAATCCTTACTTATCATCAATTTTATCTATGTGTATACTGTACTAATGCAGAAGTTTCTTTTTGAAACTCACTCTATAGGATATTTTAGCTACTTGTATGTGGTGGTATTGTGTGGATTACTGAATACTGCAGTGCTTTGTAACATTATGATCCTGAAATAACTGCTGAATTCTGTGAAAACCCCCCCATTTAAGGAGTGTTTTCATCAACAACTTTTCAAAACTGTTATACTAATAGTGGAATAAAGTTTATTTTTTCTACACTTTCGTCGTTTAAATTCTGCATTTTTCCCGGCGTGAGTGTAATGGCGGGTACAACTTCCGCCAAAGATTATAGTGGTCACATTTGCATGTTAACTTTCCTGCCATCTGACACTGGTGATGGGATTGTCGTAGGCTGCAGGGGAAACCAGTCAATTTGTGACAGAATAAGCAGCTTTATTAGCGATTGAGCAATGGATGTTTGCGTGTAATGTAAACCAAGGGGTTTTTTTTTTACGAATAATACCCGTTTTGGAGCGTAAGGAGCCTGAAACGAAATGTTTTTGTTCTAAAGTAATCTAACCTAATCTAAGTACGAATTTGTTAAATGGACGAAATTGTGAATGGGTATTCAAGGTTCATTGCGCGTAGTGTACGTGTGATACATGACGTATGCCTTGGGCTGTGATTGCGAAGTAAGGTCGAAGAGTGACTTGTCATATTACAGTCTTCCGTTTACAACCAGCGTAGATTGAGTGGAGTGGTAGGTGGATTGTAGTGAAAAGTGGATAAATCTTGTTCAAAGGTTTTGTATTCTGTTCACAACATGGAAAAGATAAAGGTTGGGCCGGTTGTCGATATTCTTGGAGATGAAATGACAAGAATAATATGGGGGTTAATTAAGGATAAGCTCATTTTGCCATTCCTGGATATTGAACTTCACACGTATGATCTTGGAATTGAATACAGAGACAAAACCGATGATCAAGTCACCATAGATTGTGCAAAAGCCATACTGAAGCATAACGTAGGCATTAAATGTGCAACAATCACCCCCGATGAAAAGCGGGTGGAAGAATTCAAGCTAAAGAAAATGTGGAAGTCGCCAAATGGTACGATTCGAAACATCTTGGGAGGTACGGTGTTTCGTGAAGCCATCATATGCAAGAATATTCCCCGACTGGTGACAGGCTGGAACAAACCGATCATCATAGGGCGTCATGCACATGCAGATCAGTATAAAGCTACAGATTTTGTTGTCCCTGGTGCAGGTAAGCTTGAGCTTAAGTGGACCCCCGAAAGTGGTGATACTAAAGAAATTGTTCACACTGTTCATGAATACAGTGGGCCTGGTGTTGCACTGGGAATGTTCAATACTGATGAGTCTATTACTGCATTTGCTCATTCATCATTCCAGTATGCTCTAGACAGGAAATACCCTCTGTATATGAGTACCAAGAACACAATCTTAAAACAATATGATGGAAGATTTAAGGATATTTTCCAGGAATTGTATGACACTAAGTACAAGCCACAGTTTGAGGCACTAGGCATTTGGTATGAACACCGACTTATTGATGACATGGTGGCATATGCCATGAAGTCAGAAGGGGGTTTTGTTTGGGCATGCAAGAACTATGATGGAGATGTGCAGTCTGATGCTGTTGCTCAAGGATATGGTTCTCTTGGGATGATGACTTCTGTACTTGTATGTCCTGACGGCAAAACTGTAGAAGCAGAGGCAGCTCATGGAACAGTTACACGTCACTACCGCTTCTACCAGCAAGGGAAAGAAACTTCTACCAACCCTATTGCTTCAATCTTTGCCTGGACTCGAGGATTAGCACATCGAGCAAAACTGGATGACAACAAACCACTAGCAGATTTTGCAAACAAACTAGAAGCAGTCTGTGTGGAAACTATTGAGGCTGGTTACATGACAAAGGACCTTGCAATTTGTATTAAGGGCATGGCTAATGTTGAGAGTTCAGATTATCTGGAGACATTTGCATTTATAGATAAGCTAGCTGAGAATTTGAGGAAGAAGCTGGATGCATGACTTTCTGTACAAGTAGGACACAGTAAACTGTGATTATTATTTTTATCTATATCCACTTCTTGTGTATTTCTTTTATAAACTGATGGCTTGTCTGATCAAGCATGTTCATGGGGAAATTTAAAAAGGTTTATGTGTGGGGTGTTAGTGAAGAAAGCATTTAAGGTTTATGTGTGGGGTGGTGGTGAAGAAAGCATTTAAGGTTTATGTATGGGGTGGTAGTGAAGAAAGCATTTGCACTTATGTTGATCGTTTTTGTATCATGGTTAATTTATATTAGATTGGCATTGGGTATATTTATAAACATTATATTTGTTGTTACTAGATTCATACATATATAATGCTGTTATGTTACATGCCTGACACTTAGTGTCAATATTCTACTTATTGTTATGATTTTAAAAGGCCTGTGCAATTCGGTGATATTTTAGTAATTATTTTTTGCTTATTTAATGCCAAAGTCTTAGTGGAGACTGTATAGCATTATACAGTATGGTGATTATGTGAAGAAAAAAAATATATATTTATATAAATAAAAATATTGCACAATATTATTGACCATCTAGGTGTAATATTTAAGGATTGCACAATGCATTGTGTCAGTCAAATGAAGTTTGACACAATATATTGTGCAAACTAAAGGAAAATAATGGATAGTCTGTTGTCAGTATTGTGCAATATTCATTTGATTATCATCTGTCTGCCAAGCAGTAAACATCTTCAGCACAATAATTCCAATGGATTGAGGAGATACAGCATTTATGAATTTCAGGTCTTCAAGAGCATTTCCAGTGGCCACATAGCCTGGTGTAATGGATAAACACTGACTGAGAGTGACTGCTTCTCGCATGTGTTTCTTTTAGTTAATGTAGTGGCAACAATCTCCAGTAGCTCATCAAATGATATACCATCCAAATATAAAAACTTTTATAATCGTGTGGCCTACGGGTTCTGAGGGTGTAGTTTAATTCCGGGCTTTTCAAAATTATGTAGAGTATTATAAAAACTGTAATATGTCAAGATCTGTTGGACGTGAAAGAAAGTGTTTGTGACCTAGTATGAAGTACACTTGCCTGAAAAAAGTCAGGAAAACAACAGAAATCTTCAGTATACCTGGTCTTCAGGCTGAGGATTGAACCCACAACTTCTGGATACTTGCAGGATTTCTTCAAGCTGATTGCATATTTTAATATGGGTAATGGTTCCAAGACATTCTGTTCTGATGTAAATGTAGCTATCCCTGTGCACTAAAGGAATTGTGATTCTTTAGAGTGCCAGAGGTTATCAAGTCCTTTGAAGAAGCAGTGTTGAATGTTGTCAACATTTTACTCCCAGTAGTAGTAATTTCTGTGTACTGTACTACTAACCTTGCCTACAGGAAAGCAAGCTGCAGGTTGGAGTACATTTCAATACCACTGCCAACTAGTTTATTCACCTTTTATTATGAATGCCACCATTCTTGCAAAATTGCACTTTAATGCATGATTGTATTCTTAAGTGTTAGGGTGTTAAAAGACGCAAATAAATGGAATAGAGTTATAAGGTTTTAATAGGACGTTACCAGGACAGATTTTGGATGATTTCACATTGGTAAAGCTTTAGATATAATCCCAAGGGTTTTGACATACTTGAGTGTGGTAGGTGTTGTTTCTGCCTTGAAGAGACAGAAGCTGAATGGTGCTGTGGAATGTTAATCACCTACTAGACTACAAGGCATCATAACATGTTCTTGTGAAATATGTATCTGTGAAATGTTTTTCCTGTATAATGACTGTGAAGGTGGTGGATTTGCTAAACATATTACACACCTGTAATTAATTCAATCACCCACCATATGGAGATGTTTTAAGACGAACTTGTATATTTCATGCAAGTACTGGGTAATAGAAAGTGATTTTCTGGCAAAATTACACGTGTATTATTTTATTCACCCACCATTTTAATTAACGTGTATTCCATATGTGTGTGTGTGTGTGTGTGTGTGTGTGTGTGTGTGTGTGTGTGTGTGTGTGTGTGTGTGTGTGTGTGTATATACAGGGTTGCACAAATTTTCCAAAAGTCTGGGAGTCACCTCAAAATTCTAGGTGTCATTAGGATGACATGAAGCAAGGCCCATACTGATGACCAACAAATACTAGGTGCTACAGTACACATTGTAGTTGATGTCGTGACCTGGTACCCAGGATTTGTACACCCTTGTGTGTGTGTTTATGTGGTTTGCCAGGAGGAATCAGCCACATTACAGGAAGACATTGTTTAGATTACTTTAAAAAAAAAAATGTGCTTTATCCATGGTTGGTCATGGAGATGCTGATGGGATAAGTTTTTAAAAAATGAGAGCTGTTGTACATTTATTAAAACTTCAAGGAATTTGTAATTTCAACACCATCGTTTACCATCTGATTAATGTTTGGATGACATTAAGCCATTAATTGTGCTATAAAACTCATATTAGTTGCATAATAATCATCCTTCAGGTTCCAAGTACTTTGTATAGCACAAAGTGCCCAGCATGTGTCTTAGATTGGCTATCAGCTCAAGGATGGATGTGCACAGTATACAGATAACACCTCACGTTAAACGGGTATAGTTCATGGAATTGTACAAAGACTAAATTTTTCCCATGTTATTGTCTCCATGACCGTTCATCTTTGAATATAGATGCATTTGTTATGTCAGTGTAGATTAGCCTATGGAATGTTCTCCTGGGCAAATTCCTCCTGGTACATCCTGTATATATGATAAGAAACCTGTTTTAGAACCTTATAGAGGATCTGAGGTTTGAATGACTTTGCGAGAAAAGAAAGAATATGCTGAAGACTATGAAAAATACTGTTCTAAAGTGTTATGCACAGAAATTAAAATTTCAGTAATATTGCCTTAGTGATCTCAGATCATTTGAATCAAATATTTAGTGTTTCATCATTAAGTTGTGGCCATATTAACCCTTAACCTGCTAACGTGGAGAATAGGGTGAACTCCTAATAATGCCAGCAGATGGCAGATGGGATTAAATTCGCCATTTAAAGGGTTAAACAGCCTGAATGGTTTATAAGAATTCTCAGTGGAGTGTGTCATTCCTGCTAATATGAAGCATTGTGACTGGTGTATTTTTGCACATCCAAGTGACTTTCATCTCTGTGAATCTGATCCCAGTGACCTCTATGCCCAAGGACATTTTACTTAGTGCTCTGAAAAGTGTTTTTGTATGCCCATAAGAAATTTTAAAATGCTCCTACTCATTTGTTAACTGTGAGATCCAGGTTCTAGCAGTGGTGTTGCTGTAGATTCCAGTTTCATAGATTGTTACGCCATATCATTTGGTAAAAAGTACCATTGTTTTGAAGACACCAGTGTACTTCAAAATGTCAGTAACTATTTAGCACACAGCATGGTATAACAACTGAGAAGTAATGATTTCGTTTCTGTAACTGTTTGTTGGCGATGGGAAAGTACATAGTGACTTTGCTGATTGAACCAAATCTCTTCCTTAGTAGTGTGATTTTTAACCCTTAGGTGACTAATGTCATATATATATGGAGCACCCATTCTTGATGTTTCTAGATCACACACGACGACGCAGCACAGTCGGTAGGACTCCTCTGGACGAGTGATCAGCTCGTCGCAGAGACCTCTACCTG
>Ga0268261_10004704_pt1 | contig 10264 bp, 4 predicted proteins | sample TergutNc150P1_FD_190353 | JGI IMG/M metagenome (GOLD analysis project Ga0268261, IMG submission 190353) | Nasutitermes corniger P1 segment gut microbial community from laboratory colony in Florida, USA - Nc150 P1 (SPAdes) (version 2) | ecosystem: Host-associated > Arthropoda: Insects > Digestive...
CACTCGTCCAGAGGAGTCCTACCGACTGTGCTGCGTCGTTGTGTGTGATCTAGAAACATCAAGAATGGGTGCTCCATATATATATGACATTAGTCACCTAAGGGTTAAGGCACAGCAGTGGCAGTTAACATAAATGCAAGCACTCAGAAAATAGTGCAGCCATGTAACATTTCTTTGCATAGTAAACAAAAGGCATTTGGCAAGAGCACAGTAGTGAAACAGCAAGGTGAAGTGCATTATAGCAGCGGATTCCTGTATTTTAAACATTGCACATAATGTGTATTGTTATTCATCCATATGTATTATAATAAAATTGCACTTCTTATTTTTCTTTATTTAGGCTGGAACAAATCTGTTTCTCAATGGGATGGTTCTGGCAACACTATATATGGGAGGATACTTAGTGTCCAGTAACCAGGTGTCACCTGGTGAACTAATGTCATTCCTTGTGGCAACACAAACAATTCAGCGTTCTCTTACTCAACTCTCTCTTCTGTTTGGTCAGGTAGTTAAAGGACTGGTTGCAGGAGCAAGAGTGTTCGAAGTAAGTACAACTCCCATATAGTGATATAGTGAAAATTATGCTCATACACATATATGAATGACTCATGAAAATCTGGATTAAGGCAGCACTGATTTAAAAGAAAATATGTATTTTCTATTCTAACAGCACAAAAGTCACAACATTTTTTAGGTTCCATGTCTTAAATATTTTTATACGTTCTTTGTCAGAATTTTTCTTCTTCATATTGTCAAAAATAACATCAGAACCAATTATCAGTCACGCCTATTTTGTATTTCTACGTGTATTTGTATTTTATTTAGAGACATCCAGTGTAATTAAATTGTGGCATTGAATGATAGGATGATTAGCAAATACTGAATTGCCAAGGACGTTGCATGAAGTCTTTGGGTCAAAGTGAGGAATTATTCCTGCATTTGTGGAGACACAAAAGCCGCAGAAGCCCTCAGTCAGGATAGCTTGTTTCCCAGCCATGATTACAACTTTACCTCCCATGTTCAGGTTAGAAACATTACCTCTTGAACCATGTCGATGTTGTCAGATTTATGTGTTTTAACAAAGAAATGTATTTATTTGTGTGCGTGTTTGTGTGTGTTTGCGTTAGCATGTGTGCATGCCGGCTTGTGCAATTTAGCGTCAAAATTTATTTGCCCCCATATAAAATGTAAGTTCCAAAATAAATAACATGACTGATAACTTAACCTTGTTTTATTGTTTCAGTTTATAAATTTGGAAACATCAATGCCTCTTGCAGGAGGTAAGAGAATACCGTACCATTCTCTGATTGCAGATGTTACGTTTAGCAATGTTACATTTGCATATCCTACAAGACCGCAGCAGGTGAGTTCAGGCAATCTGAACAGAGCCTGGTGAATAAAAGTGACTGACATCATATATGTTCCTTTATTAGTTCCAACTTGATACACAATTCTTACATAAATTACATAAAATTAAACACCTCTACATGTTTCGAGTGTCATCCGCCCATCCTCAGGAGGTCAATGTCATTAATTGTACATGTATGCAGCCTCTGGTATTCTCATTCTCTGCAGGTGGCCGTCTTGTGCACTTGCTAAGGGGAGACTGCTTGGTTTATTCTGTGCCTGATAGCTATGTTTTCCGTTCTCTGGACTCTTGTGTTGTTACCGTTAATTCTTATTTTTATGTAGTTTGGTGTTAGTTGCTTAATCCTGCATGTTTTGTTGAACTAGATGGCCGCATTGGTTTTGTCCAATTTTATTTTGATCTTCCTGTAATGGAATATCTCTTTTGCTTGTTTTGCAATGCAAATCTTGAGATTGCAAAACAAGCAAAACAGATATTCCATTACAAGAAGATCAAAATAAAATTGTACAAAACCAATGCGGCCATCTGGTTCAACAAAACATGTAGGATTGAGCAACTAACACCAAACTACATAAAAATAAGAATTAACGGTAACAACACAAGAGCCCAGAGAACGGAAGACATGGCTATCAGGCACAGAATAAACCAAGCATTCTCCCCTTAGCAAGTGCACAAGACAGCCACCAGCAGAGAATGAGAATACCAGAGGCTGCATACATGTACAATTAACGACATTGACCTCCTGAGGATGGGCGGATGACGCTCAAAACATGTAGAGGCGTTTAATTTTATGTAATTTATGTAAGAATTGTGTATCAAGTTGGAACTAATAAAGGAATTATACTACAATGCACGGCCTAACAAATCTCAATCATATATGTTATTTAAATTGTGATCTACTGGATTGTGAACATATGCAGTCTGGTGGATGGTTATTGACATTTTGAAGGAATCTGCTGCCACAAACTTAGGGATTCTGTTATCAGAGTTTGGTGGAAAAATAATGACAAATTGCAGCTGAAGTAGCTGGTACTGAAATTTCCTTCAATATACAAGTAACCACCTATCGGACTATAAGGTGTTGTAACCCAGAGGACCACCATGAGTACCTCAAATATCGTACATTGCGTACCGAAAGGTTGTGTGACTTAATCTGTCTTTTTACAATATTTGCTAATGTTATGTGAATTTTTGGTGCATTATTAACATTGTCTATTCCTTTACAGCTTCCAATGTTTTTATAGGAAAATAATGTGATTATCTTTATGTATGAAGATGCAGGTTCAATTCCTGAGGCCTGATAGGTAGACACTTCTTCAGTTTACTTTTTTAATTATGGCATTTACTCAAGTGCAAGATGAGGTTTTTACCTTAAATTTGACACTTAAATATGTGAGGTCATCTTAAATTCATGTACAAAGCGCTGAACCAGACTGCACCAAACTGGATCACTCTGAACCAGATGATGCGGAGCCAAACCACAGCCTGCATCCCCAAATTGCCATGTGAGATCTGCTGTCTTCTGGGATACTACACAGCTTAAAGTAGTAATTCCTTATTGACGTCCTTGGACAACCTGTCATTCCCATCTTCAAAGGTCAACAAATAAAACAGCAAAAACAGAACATGACTGACATTAACTGACAACATTTTTTTATTTTTTTTATTTTTGGGGGGGACTTGTCTATCATCTAATTTTTTAAAGAAGCACATCACTTCAGAGGCCATCTCTGTTTCTGTTTTCAAACAAAGAAGCACCTAATTTGATGTACCCCTTAGATTGAGCTATTCTCAATTACTGTACACCATAGAAACAGTAACTTGTTACGACATGCACCTGAGAACAAATCTAGTCCAGCATTGTAACAGGAAAATGGCTATTGAAAAGTTAAAATTAACTACAAGGCTCAAAATAAAACCTGGACCAATCCACAAATTGAAAACCATAAAAAGAGCCATGAACTCGGACGAATCAGACCACAGACACAACACAAAATTCCAGAACACATGTATTTAAAATTCTTAACACCACCACTAGCACAGTCTGTAGAGGAAATTGTGAATCTTCATGGGTTCAAATAAGTTTATAAACCAAGAAATATAAATTTATTATTCAGTCAATTAGTATCATAACAGCATGGCAGCACATCTCACCAGAAGTGATTATGAAGGGTTTTAAGAATTGCTGTATATGAAATGGAATGGATAGGATTGATGATGATATGTTGTGGAATGGCAGTGAAGAGGATTGGAATGTTAAAGAGTTAGTGTGTGGAAAAAGAAGGCACTGGCTGTGAAGATTTAGATGGTGACTCTGGTAAAGGTAGATAGAATCTGACATGCTTTGTGTATTACGTGTATGCAATTAACCCTTTAAACGCCGAATTAAATTCCATCTGCCATCTACTGGCATTATTAGGAGCTCACCATATTCTCCATGTTAGCAGGATAAGGGTTAATATGAGTAGTAAAATATTTTTCTTAGCAGACGTTTTATTTTTGTGGGTCATCTTAGATTTGGATAAATACATTTTCCCTTTACAGATGTGTTTTATTTGTGGGGTCATCGTAGATTAGAGTTGTCTTGCACTCAGGTAATTACAGTATTCTTTAAAATTTAAAAGTAGACCACAGTCACAGCCATCCTAATCTTCATTATTTAAAAAAAAATTGATCTAATTCTATCATAAGCTCATTGAATCTAGAAACAAAATAGTGAGATTTTACAGAAAACAGTTACTGTACTTGACTTTTATACCTATGAGCTCCTGATCCATAATGCCATTACTCCTGATCAGATGGTGCTCAAGAACTTCAACCTGCGTCTTCCTGCTGGAAAAACAGTTGCCATTGTAGGATCCTCGGGCAATGGTAAATCAACAATTGCAGCTCTTCTAGAGAGGTATGTTGTAAGTTAGTGTGTTCCTCCAGCATGTGGGTCTGGTAGAAATTTATTGGTATTTTGGAGCACTGTATTGCCTCCGTTTTCATGGTAGAAATTTTAGGCAGTGTCCCTCCCCCAGAACAATAGTAATTTTATAGCAGACTACATGGCTTCACATTTCAGAAGGTGGTAATTTTACAGTTACCTCCTTGAGAAGCTCTAATGTCACCTTTAGAGGCTTCAGAAGAGTGAGATTTTCAACATTTTTATACTTGTGACTCAATTTTTTTGAAGGAATTAAATTAGCAACCCACTGTCAGTATAGGTGATTGATCTCACTGCTGTTTCTGTCTTTTTCTTTAAAATGTGCAGTTGTGTGGCAGGAAAAATGTAGCTGAAGCAGTTTTGTTATATTGGTTTAAATAGAAGTGACTTATTGGACTGATTATGTCACTTAATTAATCACATTTCAAGTACTTTATATTGGTGACATATAGAAGGCATCCTTGTGACCCGCAGGTTGAAAATAGGTATAATAATTGACATAGTCTACATGCTGGTGATTTAGATCACTACCTTCTGTGTTGTGACACTAGTCATGTAGATAGATCATACAACATTCCAACAGCATGACAATGGAATGCAGTTTTCCCTCAGTATTGCACTGAAGCCCCTTATGCACAGTGTGGATGAATGGATGAATGTACACTGAATGACGAGATACATACGTCATTTAACTCATCATTTCCTTCACATTAGTCCTGAAGAGGGCCTTCCTACTTCCTATTGTTCAGTTCAGTTCTTGGCTTTGAGTCTTAGCTATCTTGGCTGAGATTTGTGTGGTTTCTTGTTGATTCATCAGAAAACTTCTGGAATAGCACTACAGAATAAACCACACCCACTGCCACATTCCTTCCATTTGACAATACAGCATATTCACATCTTGATGAGATACAGTGGTAAAATACTGTGCATTTTCCTTAATTCATTTTATTATTTATATTTCTCTCTGATCCAGGTTTTATGATGTTGATGAAGGGTCTGTTACTGTTGGTGGCATTGACATTCGTGAGTTGGACCCTTCATGGTTGCGGGGAAGTTGTATTGGATTTATAAATCAAGAACCAGTGTTATTTGCTACCAGCATCATGGAGAACATTCGTTATGGGAAACCCAGTGCATCAGACAGTGAGGTACTACCATTATGCTTTATGAGGTTTCTTACTGTGGTGTACACATACTTCGGTCTTCATGTATTATAATCAAGTTTATAGGTATGACTTTGGTGTGTGTTGTCCTTGGTAAATTTTGTTGTACACATTCTGTGACAACAGAAATATGACTACACATTCAAATAGTTACATTTTTATTTCACCATATGGCAATTTGATTTTTTCCTCCAACTTTAAGGCCATACAGAGTCTTCTATCCCAGTGTCCCAGGATACTGTTTAGATAGCCAAGTGGTAGACTGACTCCTTGTTCAGATGCATATGGCATTATTTAAGAGTGTTTGCTCAGAGAACAATATCCAGAAGTAAAGTTGGTAAATGAATTTATTCACAATGGTAATGTATTTGCTGTGTAACAACAAAGTGCAAGGCAAGTTCTTAGGTGTCTGAAGACTAAGATGATGGAACTGATTAACAGCATAGCAGTATGATGTGGATGAAAGTAAATTGTGTCCCAACTTTCTATGGCTCAGGGGGTGTTTAAGTTGTTCAGAACATATCACATAGTACTATGTGGCATGGGGATGTTTGCCCTTCATGTTTAATAAATCTTACAACCTTCTCATTATTATTGTTTTCCAATGCAAGAGGCAAATGAAGGCTTACATCATGTTGTGCACTTTGGTCCGTTTACATTTCATGATTTACAAAATGAGTATCTGGTGACTTGGTAGCTTGTACCTTTTTTCAAAATAATATCAGTGACTAGATGTGCTTGTTATTTTCTCTACCATAACAAATTTTGAAACTGTAGAAATGAAGCAGAATTTGTAATCAACACATGTAGGATGGTTATTTAAAATATTATACAGCATTATTCCAGACGGATATGTCAGTATCAGCCGGGGGGTATGTTATATTTATGAGTATTTCAACATACATGTCCAAAATAATGGGCAGACCCTTTCTCCACATAATTGCCTGACCAATTTCAACGTGAGTCCCAGTGATTCAGAACATCTCATTCTTGTGAAGTAGTAGTAAAGACTCATTGTTTGCATTATCCATCACACCTTGCCTTTTATTTTATGATGCCAGAAGTGTTTTTCTTTGAAGGCTTCTTCACTGACCAGCAGAAACGGAAACCATTAGGTGTAAGGTCTTCAGCATAATAGTGTATGTCCGAATGTTCCCAGCAGCCTGCATGGAAGACTGGCAGTTTGGGACATACAGGAGAAATTTTCTTTATATCATGGGCCATGGGGCAGCACTGAAAGAAAACATTCACGTGTGACGATGAAGTGGAGGGTGAGGTGTGCTGGATGGTGCAAACAATGAGCCATAATGTCTTCTCCACTGAATTCAAATAGATTCTATGTGACTGTGACAGATGCCTGAGTGACACTAGAAATCAGGGAGAAATAGAGCATTTCTCTGTTATTCCTTACTTTGTTGGATATATATTGTTGAAGTATCAAGTACAAACATTACACATCCTCAGATATTACTGAACATTCCTCATAAGACAAACTTGTTGTGAACATACTTTTGAGGCACCTGTTGTTAATATTGTGTGGAATTTGTTTTCTTTTTGTAGGTTATAGAGGCAGCAAAATTGGCAAATGCACATGAATTTATCCAAAACTTCCCAGAAGGCTACTCCACATTGGTTGGTGAAAGAGGTGTGACAGTGTCAGGAGGCCAGAAACAGCGCATTGCTATTGCACGAGCACTTCTGAAAAACCCTGCTATCTTAATTCTGGATGAAGCAACCAGGTACTACTGTCAGCTGTTCATTACTTGGCACACAGCAGATACTGGTATAATTTTGAGTTTCTTACTTTCCAGAGAAAAGAAGGTAAATGTGTGCTACAGTAAAATCTGGATGCAATGGAAACCTACATTTACAGTAAAATTTGTGGCTCTACGAATAGGGTATCTTAAATAAATAACAACAATCTCAGATTAATATGGAAAATTGAAAAAAAAAAATCATTTCTGGAAAATGGCCTTAGTTTATTTCTATACTTGTAATTTTAAAACTGTATGGTCACTTAGATATGACTCTGTATAGTTTGCTATCAGAGAGGTACCTACATTTTGGAGGAGCCTGGTACATCTATCCTCTACCCAGCAGATGGAGGCAGCAGGTCATTCCAGAACACTATTATCTATCTGTCAAAATATGTGATGTTATATCCTGGTTGACCATAATCAGTACCACCATGAGAACCTCACGTTTCACATAATTTAATTCTGCACTCTGCTTCCTTGAATTTGTCATATAAGAAACACTGCTGTCACAAATGGAAGAAAATTAATTGTAACTGCCAACATGTTGTATGTAGAATATACCTTATTTACTTGGATGCAAGTTGAAGATTTTTCCTTAAGTTTGATGCTTAAATGTGTGAGGTTGTCTTAAATTCGCATATGAAGCACTGAAGCAGACTGTGTCAAACCAGTTTGCTCTGAACCACACCATGTGGAGCCAAACCAAGGATTACATTTCCAAATCATCGTGTTAGATCTGGCATATTACACAGTGTAGAGTGGTAATTCCTTACCAAAGTTTCAGGACAACCTGTCTGCCCCATCTTCAAACATCAAGAAATTCAAAAGGGAGAACAGAGCACAACTGAAGTTAACTGACATTTGGGGGGGGGAGGGTTGTCCGTTGTCTGATATTTTAGAGAAGCATGACGTTGTAGAAGCCATCTTTGTTTCTCTTTTCAGGCAATGAAGCACCTAACCTCGTGTACCCCTTAAATTGAGCTATTCGCAATCACTGCACACCACAGAACAGTAACTTGTTAAGGTTTGCACATGAGGACAAATCTAGTCCAAGGGTAGTTATAAGAAAATGGCTACTGGAAAATTAAAAATGAAGTACAAGACTCAAAAATAAACCAAAGATAAATCCACAAATTAAACATCTTAAAAAGAGCCATGAACTCAGACTGACCAGACCACAAACACAAGACAAAGCCAGAAAATACCTTTTGAAAATTTTTAACATCACAATACCATCTGTGGAGAAAATTGTGAATATTTAGTAAGTTTATAAACCAAGGAATATAAATGTATTATTTAATCATTGTGGTTTATAACAGCATGGCAGTGCATCTCACAAGAAGTGATTGTGAAGGGTTTTAATTAGTGCTGTATAGCTAGTGCAGTAGGTGGAACTGAAGGTCATATATTGTGGAATGGCAGTGAAGAGGATGTGAAAGTTAGGAGTTTGTGTGAGGGAGGTGAGGGCACTGACTATGAAGATGGAGACAGTGACACTGATTGCTACAGGTAGATAGAATCTGACACACTTTGTGTATTCAGTGTATGATGTAAATAATAATAAAATTTTTTTTTAGCAGATGCATTATTTCTGGTGGATCACCTTAGATGTGGATAAATACACTTTTCCGTGGGAGACGTGTTTTATTTAGGGAGTTGTCTTAGATTAGAATCATCTTGCATTTGGGTAAATATGGTATTAGTTGACTGCTGTACAACGTAAAACAGAAAAATAATACCATCATGACTTAGCCACAAACCTGTAAGCAGCATTGTACACACTTGAGATATGCCCCTGCATACTTAGTGAACATGACACATGGAACATCCTATCATAAAGGCCAGTAAATGCAAGTAGTTGACTTACACAGTGGATAGAAATTGTACAAGAACACATCTGTAACTACTGTACACTTAATTACATTGATCCATTTTCCATTAGTGTCTCATAGACTGTGGGATGTGATAATGGTGTCAATGACTATGTCCTATGAATGGTGTATAACAGTTAGCTCCAACTGTGCCACTTGTGTGACACATAATTTCTGGCATTGTAGTTTTACAGATTTGTTCTTTGTACTATGTTAATTTTTGCAACAAACTTTTACAGTCTAGCTAGTAATTGTCCTGCCAGAGTAGCTTTTCCCCTTTTCTCCATTCCATCAGGCAGATAGCCTGCCAATATTGTGCTTTTTTAATGTGGCCTAAATGGACAACGTCCAAAATTTCAGTCTCTGTGTAGGTAAGTAATAAAAAGTATGTGGGAAATTTGGGACTTTTATCATATTAAAGTTTGTTGTACAATGGCTTTCTTACAGTGCTCTTGATGCGGAGTCAGAGAAGATTGTGCAAAGTTCTCTAGACAATGTAAGCAAGGGTCGAACGGTTCTCATTATTGCCCATAGACTGAGTACTGTCCAGAATGCAGATATGATTGTGGTACTTCACAATGGCATTATAGTAGAGGTAAGAATGGGAGTATGTTGAGGAATGAGTCTGAAGTGTTTTTGGAGAATGTTGCTCCTTTTATCATCATGAGCCTTTCCAGTATTATCCAAGCAAACTCCTTTGAAACATCAGTAACTTTTTGTCAGACAATACAGCATCATATTACAGAAGATTTGAATTATTTTCAATAACACTGTGAGAATCTCATGCCTTATACATTTTTTTAAATAGCAGATGATTCATACTATCAGTTTACTTTACAGTTACAAAAGAGAAGGGCTTAATGTTTGAGATTTGAGGTTCACATATTGGTGAATACTACTGGTAAGATCATAGCCTGCTGGAATGTGACACTCTTCAGTATGGGGGACATATGCCTGTTTTGGAGTAATGTACTGCCTCCACCTTCAGGAATGTGATTCCCTAACCCTATACCCCTCTACCAGACTGTGGCATCATATCCTATATGACTAATCATGGTCTGAATAGTTTTCCTGTGTGTCTGTGTGTGTTTGTTATATAACAAATAGCAAGCTTAGGGGGTCATTATCAGTTTTGTTACAGTTTGGCTCTGTGATTATCTTTTCCATTTATCAGT
>Ga0268261_10004705_pt1 | contig 10264 bp, 4 predicted proteins | sample TergutNc150P1_FD_190353 | JGI IMG/M metagenome (GOLD analysis project Ga0268261, IMG submission 190353) | Nasutitermes corniger P1 segment gut microbial community from laboratory colony in Florida, USA - Nc150 P1 (SPAdes) (version 2) | ecosystem: Host-associated > Arthropoda: Insects > Digestive...
GTCCAGAGGAGTCCTACCGACTGTGCTGCGTCGTTGTGTGTGATCTAGAAACATCAAGAATGGGTGCTCCATATATATATATATATATGACATTAGTCGCCTAAAGGTTAATGATTTAACCTTTATCATGCTAACATGGAGAAAATGGTGAGCTAATAATGCCAGCAAATAGCAGATGGAATTTAATTCGGGCTTTAAAGGGTTAAACGCTTTTGTCGTATTTTTATAAAAATTTGTAGAGGAATTCCTTATAAAAGTTGTTGAGAAAATCAATGACCGCCATACTTTATTTAAGAGTTTAAATCAATTTCTGCTAGACGTTTTCGTATTTCTTCGCCGATTATGGTGAAATTGGAAATAGAAGACTTCCACGTAACGCTGTTGAGTAACTGAATTTTGTGACAACTGAAAAAGAGAAGGCCACACTCTGCTTAAGGGCGTAATTAAATATCTATTCATATTCATTTTCAGATCAGCGTGAAACTCAGTACGAAAGATCTACATATAATGTTGTTGAGCGTTTGTAACTTTCGTGAAAAGCAGCGCAAGAAAGACCGCACTTTTCTTACGGACGTAAATGAAATTACATTTATGCGTGTATAGTACGATCGTATGGCATTCTGGAAGTAGAGAATGCTTTGGTAAATCTGTGTATTACGTCCAACAATACGCCATTCCAGGGGCGTACCTAGTTAAATATTTTAAATTGGAAATTTCATTTTCTGGGTTCAAAAAATTTAAATTTTTGGAGTAATTTAAGAGGAAATTCAATAAATAATTTATCTTTTTAAGATCCATAATGTGGCTGTTCGTGCAGCGCGCTACAAACCTAAGTACCTCACTCCACTACTAGAATCTCGAGCACTTAACACGACATACAGGGTACAGCAACGCATGCACTTTTTAGGACAACCCAGCAAGATGTAAAATCGTTGTGGATAACAAAAGTTTACAACAATAAAGTATTTAAAATATCTCTGTTGTGAAAGTTTCTATGAAAATGAAAAAAGGCATCCAACAAAAGCTAGCCAAATTTGCTCAAACATCGGGAACTATACACAACACTTTTATACCAGCTTTGGTCCAGAAGTTTTCAAGAAAAAAAGTATACAAAACACTGGCTGTACCAATTCTTTTATACGCAAGCGAAATTTGGACCCTTATAAAAAAGAGAAAAAAATATTTTCATCAATCGACATAAAATTTTTCAGAAGAACAGCCGGGTATACCCTAATTGACCACAAAAGGAATGATCAGATTTTGGAAGAGTTAAAAGTAAAACCTGCGAAACTACGAAGAAGCAAATGAAACTCGCTACGACATGTAACAAGAATGAACAACAAGATGCCAAAAATTATGCTACATTATAGACCAAATGGACGATGATGACTTGGAGGACCTTTGAAGGGACAATTAAGACAAGGCCGGAACAAAGTTTATCAAGGCATAACTCGTGACGGATGATGATGATGATGATGATGATGATCAACACATGCATTTTCCTCGTTTCTGTGTCTTGATATTACTTAATCTTTGCTAGTCTTTTCTCTTTGTCACATCCTTTGCGTTTAAAATCGAGTCTCTTTGCCCATTTACGACACAATTTTTACAGGCACAGCAGTATGGCTAAAACTGTTTACCAAGTAACATCCTCCATTTTAAACGTGAAATGAAATAAACTGTTCCATATATGACCAAAACGTATACTACAGAGTGCGGGAAAACTCCATGCCCAAACTTCGTGAGGTGATACAAGGGCCCACAATAAAGATTTATTTTCAAGTAATTATATATCGGAGATGGATTCTTGCAAAGCTACGGACGGTCAAATTGGGTCTGAATATGGTTGGAAATCGAGCAAAATCACTGAAGTATTCTGAAAAATGTTGTATTTCGTACCAATTTATAGCTTATGTTCAAACATACAAGGTGAGACCCAAAAGTTTTAAGACAAATGTTATAAAACACAGATAACTTCTTATATGGACATAATTTATTTTCATTCTTCAAAATACATTCATCGTTGATCAATACATTTGTTTGCACGCACCTTCAACTTCTTCATGCCCTCCAGGAAAGCAGTTTTTGAAATGTTGTTAAGCTCCCTTGTCACGGCACACTGAATTTCTTCCACTGTTTCAAAATGCCGCCCTTTTAAGGGAAATTTGTACTTGGGGAAGAGAAAGTAGTCGGCAGGTGCAAGATCTGGCGAGTAAGGTGGGTTTTGGAGAACAGCAACGTTCCTGTTCGCCAGAAACTTCTTTACAGTTGCAGCGTTATGAGGTGGCGCGTTAACGTGAAAAAGAAACCACTCAGTGGATTGGAATTTGGCCGTCCTAACTCGTCGAATTTTTTTCAGTAGCCGATCCAAAACACCCACGTAGAATTCTGCATTTACTTTCTGCCCTTCAGGGACAAACTCTCGATGAATTACACCTTCTGCGTCGAAAAAAACAATTAACACCATCTTCACTCGCGATTTTTGAAATCGCAGTTTCTTTGGTTTTGGAGAGTTTTACCCCACCCACTCTACACTCTGTCGTTTGGTGGCCGGATCATAGGCGAAACACCATTTTTCGTCACCGGTAATGATATTTTTCCAAAAATGTTTATCTTGTCCCATTAAAAGAAGATCCTGGCAGTAAACAACTCTCTGTTCCTCCATGACGCCGATGACAAGGCAAAAAAGATTCACTTGCAAAACAAGTTCGTACTCACAGACCACTGAACGAAAACCGTTGAAGCCTGGTCACGTGTTACATAAAGCATAGTGCTACGTAGATATGGTGTCGGCCGCTAGATTTAACGCAAAGTACTCTTTTAAAACAACTCGTCTTGAAACTTTTGGGTCGCACCTTGTATAGCCACCGACCTCGATATACAGCCAATAACAAAGCAGCGGAGAATGACGTGTGCGTTCAAAAATGCCAGGTTGCTGCTGCCTCAACGATGAGGAAAATAAGATCCTCTTCAGAATCAAAATTTCACCGCCACTAACAACGACGGCTACATTGGCCGGGGACGGCGTAGGGGGGGGGGCTCCCAAGTCACCGAACCTCACGCCAATGGACTTCTTCCTATGGAGCCATATTAAAGCCTTGATTTACATCTCGCCAGTTGACTGTTGTTGTGAGGGTAAAACAATCACAACAGATGCGAGTAAAGGATGTGTAGCACGCAGGGAAAGGATATAAATTCATACTACTAATTAATCGGAACACTGAAAGAGTGAGATCGCTTAGAAAAAACAGGTTTAACCATGAAGATGCTACTAGAAGGAATCTTAAAATAAAAACATACGAACGTGTCGTCTAGATCAATATGGCCCAAAACTAGGAACAGATATGAGCCCTTACGTGTAAGGTAATAAGCGACGGGCTTGTAAAACGGGTTACGAATTTGTTCAAAAGCTGAGTGGTTATTAGCGCCTCAGTAAGGAGCCAAGCTAAACTCTGTACCACTTCTGTACCAACATGAGAAAATGAAATGAAGACGAAGAAACAAGCCAAGAACGAGTAGCATAGCGGAAAATGAATGACGACAATGAAGAGAGCAAACTAATTCGTTATTAGGTAAAGGCAGTAGAAAGTGCAGCAATCAGCCATCAGCCTGAAACTTTGGGATGTCATTTATATCACATCATTAAGGCATATCTTCACAAACAACTTACAAATGCAGAAGAGTATGGAATTACTTTTTTTTTTTTTTTTTTGTAAGAACACGAAATGATTAAATGGGCACGGGATTTCAAAACATTTCTCAGAAGACGGGTTTGTTCACTTTGCTTAACAATTTGTGATAAAGTATAGACAAAATATAGATACAGTAACAGAGGAGGTAAAAGGCTGTTGATGCTCACTCAAAGGCATCAAGCGTACTTAAGCCCGTGGAACCAGGAAGAAGCCAAGAAAGAGCACTTTTTTGTGTTTTGTATGTTTACATAGTTCTTAACATTCCAGACTGAAAAATATATTTGGCTGTAACAGAGGAAAATACAGCGAAAAGATGAATTCCTATTGCATATTACTCGAAAATTTGCATACATTTAAAAAAAACATATATAATTTGGGTGCCCATAGTTTCAAAACGAAACCAGAAATAGGCAAAGCAACGCATAGTCAAATGATCTGATAATTGATTTACAGGCCAACATGAAGACTGATATTCGTATTTACTACTTTACCTCCAGAAAGAAAAAAAAATATGGTATTTTAAATCACCTTGTTGTCTGTGTCTGTTTTTTGTATTCACCCCTCTTCAAGAATAAAATTTACAGATTTTTACAAAGTTTGGTACAAACCCCATGACGTTGGACGCTACCCCAACTCCATGCCTTTAATTTCCTAAAACTGGTAACAACAACCTGGCCGATGCACGAACTGGTGGCGTGAAAGAAACAGTAGCGACACTCAATCTGACTTCCTGAAATTAAGAGTCGCGATGAATCTGCGAAAGTTACGCAACTGTTATTCGGGCAGTTACGAGTACTGCAGTAAAAAGCAAAATGATATGGCAGCTGCTTGGCAACTACATTAGGAGCTTCCTTCATTTGATAACAGTGACAAACTGAATTAAGCTTTAAATGAATTTCTTGATTCAAATGACCTATGTAAGTCGCTATTGAAATGTGGTAAATTCTGCGTGGGACATGCTGTATATCGAGCTGCCGTATTGGCAAGAAATGCACGCATATCGCGGGCGAAGATTCTTTTCTTCCTTCCACTTGTTTCTACTAAATACACGAACTACATTTTGAAAGTGCCACTGTAAGATATCGACTTCTATATCTTTATTTGTAGCAGAGATACGAATTTTAAGAAGAAAATTAGCCTATTAATCACGTTAAAAATGTATTTACCAGTACTCGTAAAACTCCAATTAATTTAATGCCGGGCTACATTTCATTATCAGTACTTCACACTCAGCAGTTTTTGCTTTCAGTATTTTAATGAATGATGAATTTTTAAAAAGATATTCAAGGAAGTAATATAAAATTCATATTCTGTTTCAGATTTGATAGATGGTTTCTAGACAGTGTCAATTTGGGCTGTATTAAAATAAATATAATGTGGTAAAAGCAAAGATTATTTCAGACGGCAAAAAATGGAAGAAAACGCTCAAAAATATCTGAGAATGTATTCAAATATTCCATATTCTGCTAGTCTATTTTTTTAGGTACCAGAGAGCTGATTCCCTGCAGTCATTTCCGGAAATGAAAAAAGACATTACACAAGCTATATATTTTCCTGACCAGTTATCCAGACCGTCGAAAAACAAATATCAGTATTGATATTGACGGAACTCCAGAGCTCCAAGAGAATAACAGTGTGTGTGGGTGTGTGTGTGTGTGTGTGGTGTGTGTGTGTTTCTCCTGTAGCTACTGAATCGGGTCAGTAAACACGTTTCCACGTGCTTGTCCCTTCATTCATTCCCACGCAAGAGCCTGAGGATAGTTTCTTCATTGCTCTATGACACCCAGAATGACGAGAAATATTATCAGACCACATATAACGCTCGCGGCAGGACATCCCGAATAAAATGACCGTTCTTTCATTTCCTTTAAACATTTGCGTTTGTACAGCAGTAGATCAGAGCATATGTTTCCTGCTGCGGTTGACGCAGAAAGATTTAAAGTACGAATGGTAATTTGACTCGAAGACTGTGATAGTGTCAGAATACACAGAAGAAAATAATTCGACCACATTAGATACGAGTTGTGACACTGCTGTAAGTCGGTGACGTCACGACTGCCCTTAGTAAACAAACAGCCGTCTGTGCTAGTAGAATTGCTAGACTATGGGATTCGATTCACGGCAGGGTCAAGAAATTTCCGTCTACTTTAAAGCGGTATGAGTGGTTTAGTTGTCTGTCCAGCCTCCTATTAAATGGGCACCAGTAGGATTTCCTCGGAGAGAAACGGCAGGGACGTGACGCTGACCATTCACTTTCATTTTCAGTCGAGGCTAAGAATACGTGAAGCTATACCTCCATTTCCCAAGTGTGTTTTAATGGCATGGTTATTAATTAAGTACAAGGAAAGCATTATTTCTTCTAACATCTGATAAAATATCTTGCCAACTGGCTCAGAAAAGAGCGACATCTGATGAACTCCCTAACTATGGAAGGAGCTGACCAGGCACTGTCACGAAGCAACAGGACTACTGTGATGAACTCATTGGATAACACAGACAGAAAATAACACACTGCTGTAATGAAATAAATGGTGACTGAATTAGAAATCAGCCAAATATTGCAATGACCGAGTAAGGAAACCGCTGATTGCTGTAATGTATTGGATTCAACCGGCTCAGGATATGGTCCAAAGGCAGATTGATGTTGGTACCTTCCAGTTCCATAAAACGAAGTTGATTTCTTGACCAACTCGGGAACTGTCAAGTTACCAAGAATAAACCCGCTCCAAGGGGTTGCTATGAAGGAATTGTTGCTTCTTCAGTAATTTTCACATACGAAATTAATTACAAAAGATTATTTTTAATACGCTATGTTCCAGCAAGTCGCAACATCTCGTATCCAGCCTCTCTCGAACACAACAAACATCCCGGCAACGTAAAAATTAGCGTGCGATGAAATTTAATTTAAGTGGTGCCATAGAAATGTATTTTGTGACTGTTGCTTCTAATAAAACACTGCACAATCTGTTATCTTTGAGTTGTTAATTCTAGAAAATAATGAAGATAATTATAACATTAAGTACGTTACTTATAGTTAATGTGTTTTGTAGGTGAAAACCAAATAACAAAGCCATCTCTATTAAAACGGTTTGTTTTGTTTATCTCAAAATCTAACATATGTCTTCTCACATGGTCCGATCGATGGTACTCGTAGATGCAAAATAACTTTGGGGTGAAGAAAGTTAAAGCTAATATTGTGGAAATTATGGCGTTCTGATGGTCGTGGGAAGCATGTCAGGTATCAATTGTAAACACATGTGAGAAATTACAGGTGTTGGCCTGGAAGTACACAGGATACAAAACTTTCACTTTCGGAACTGACAGCTGCTGTTTTCCTTCCCGAGAAACAATACAGACTAAAACAACGACGTTTCATGTAGTAAGAACATACAGAACTGTAAATTTGTGTTACGTTAAACAGCCTAATGTCGCTTGTTATCACTGAAACTAAGGCAATAAGTACATTCTTCACTAAAAGACATCATGTGTGCGAGAAGCAATACCGCTTCGATACAATCTACGTCATTCATAAATCCGTACCACAAGCACATAATCATCATTATTTGGTGTCCTGTATCCTGGCTGTAACATGGCACCTTTCAATATAGCTTTAGGAAAAGTCAACACCAAACAACAGGGTCCTCATAACAACATGTGTGTGGCAGCTATGTCCAAAGAGCAGCTGAACTGAACTTGGGTGAGGTTCGCTTCTCCCCCAGCGCCCCCTTGATTTATTGACCCTTATGTGTGTTAGCTTGGCTATAATAATAAAAGCAGATTGTTACGTCACAGGATCAAGGGGAAGAGAGAAAGAGAGAGAGATGGAGGGAGAGAGAGAGTAGAGAACCTTTTTGCTCGCCACATTCTGTCACGTCCTAAATCGCACAAGCACTTGTAAGACCTGAAACATTAATTATATATGACGTTAATAACAGTTAACATCAGTATCCGATAATATACAAAAGGCAAACACGTAAAGCAAGTAATTTATGTGCCGCACAATAATGAAAGACTGCTTAACGATAAACTCAGTCACATAGGACGTGACCCCAGCGCGTTATTTTCAAAACACAATATGGCAGAATGACCCAGATATCTGTCATCAAAGTTTCAGTGCCTTCCTGATTACACAACCATGTCCACGTGGCAACGTAACCATAAACCGTGTATGGCAAGGGGCACAAAAGTTATATTCACCATGACTCTACTTCCAACTTCACTTCCACGTGGCATATGCGTGTTTACAAACAACTCCTCAACGACCGAAATATGACGTTAAATCTAGCCACCTTGTAAGATTTCAGGCTCTCACTGTGGCACAATAAACACACAGCTTTATGGGACGGCACCGTGCGACCGGTAAATATTTCCCGACGTTTCAAAGGCACTAAACCTCTTCGAAACTTCGGAAGGCACAGCGTGACTCCAGGAAGTGAAGAAACTTCAACAACAAGGTTGGACGAGCACTCTGTACACACCCGTCTGATACAGCTTCTAACACTGAATACTGCAAAATGTCAGGCACATTCTTTAGTTGTGGGACGAGTTCGGTTCACACATTAAACCCCGATTACTTCATCAAATACCATTAACTGGAAGGCACAGCGTGACTCCAGGAAGAGAAGAAACTTCAACAACAAGGTTGGACAAGCACTCTGTATACACCCGTCTGATACAGCTTCTAACACTGAATACTGCAAAATGTCAGGCACATTCTTTAGTTGTGGGACGCGTTCGGTTCACACATTAAACCCCGATTACTTCATCAAATACCATTAACTGATTGACCTCTGCAAGATATATAACCAACTTTAAAGATATTATTTACTCTAACTTATACAGCGGCCGGTATAGCTCAGTCGGTTCAGAGTCTCACTACGGGCCGGAAGGTCGGGGATCGAATGCCCGTGCGGTCGACATATTCCATGCCCGTCCAGACCGGCCACGAGGACTTTCCAGTCTCCTGTACAATGGGTATAGGATCTTTCCCGGGGGTTAAGCGGCTGGTGAGTGGCGTTGACCTCCCATCCCCTTCTAGTGCCGAGATTGCAAATAGGTTGTAGCTGTACCTCCAGCTCCGCTCTGTGCCTGGGGTGACTTTTACCTTTAACTTATACAGTATAAACACACATAATAAATTATATGTTCCTACAACAAATGAGGACACGTTCTTCGTTCGGGGTACATATTTGTGTCTTGTCAACACAAGAAAATAATAACGGTCATACAAAATTATAAATTTGGCCCCTTCAGGTAATGGACATGTAAATTCGAATCTCATCTACGCGCTTTGCTACAACAGTCGCACATCTTTGTAAGATCGGTGGCTACCGTACATACAGGAAAGGACAAAATGTTTCCTTTTAGACGTGGCTGGAAACAAACCAGCAAAAAATCTTTTACATTTTAAAACAAAAGTCGGTTTAAATTAGATGCACGAGACAAAAAGGCATCAATTCAGGTTTCGAGGTATATTCCTATAGCCGATGTAAAGTTTTTTTAACAAAAAGTAACTAAACTTTTAAAGACGAAATTAACCTGAGTTGCATTTAGTGCTTCAGTTCGCACCGCGCAGAAAACACATTCCGTCTCGATTATAAGAACCCCTTCATGTCGTGTAGGGAAATAATCGCTGTTTGTTATGAGAACCAGGCATATGTAAATGCACTGTGTGAAGAGACTACAAAATTCGTGAACTGTTGATATATAAAGTAAACATTAGCCCCCAAAGGGTTAATAAATATGTAAATTTGTTAAGAAATACAGTACAAATTCTTCAGTGGTAATCAAAAACTGCGACAAGGGAGTATGCTTATGAGATCAACATCAAGTGTGTGTGTGTGTGTGTGTGTGTGTGTGTGTGTGTGTGTGTGTGTGTGTGTGTGTGTGTGTCTGAAATTTTGAACAAGTTAGCTAATTTTTATAAATGTCTGTATGAAGTTTAGAGTATTGAAGCTCACGTCACAGTCGTATTTTTCACTTCCCCACTATAGGTAATTACAAAAATTCCGGCGCGCAAAATTGTGAGATGAGGCGAAATTAGTTCCACTTAATTTAACACCCCAAAATTAAGCACGATGGCAGATTCTCGAAAAACACGCAACTACATCCGTGCATTGCGGAATATTGTTTTAACTTCCGCTTTGATGACCGAAACTAAACAGTCACTGGAGGTTACTGGGTGATATTTGGTAAGAAGGTAATTTATTGCAGTATGTATAATTTCTGTATATAACACTCCGTGCAAATCGAAATGAAACTTTGAAATCATGACGGGAAGCAATTAAAATAGACAGAATATGTGGACTATTTGAACAGTAATGTCTTGAAATAAAAAATGTAGTGTATATGGAGGAAAATAAACGTTACGTAACAAACATACAGTAGACTACGTGAGGTTTACTCTAAACACTTATTTCCTTCAGATCGAATTATAAGATATTACTATATTAACTCTTTAAACCCCGAATTAAATCCCATCTGCTATTTGCTGGCATTATTAGGAGCTTACCATTTTCTCCACGTTAGCAGGATAAGGGTTAAATTATTAACCTTTAGGCTACTAATGTCAT
>Ga0268261_10004706_pt1 | contig 10262 bp, 7 predicted proteins | sample TergutNc150P1_FD_190353 | JGI IMG/M metagenome (GOLD analysis project Ga0268261, IMG submission 190353) | Nasutitermes corniger P1 segment gut microbial community from laboratory colony in Florida, USA - Nc150 P1 (SPAdes) (version 2) | ecosystem: Host-associated > Arthropoda: Insects > Digestive...
CGACGAGCTGATCACTCGTCCAGAGGAGTCCTACCGACTGTGCTGCGTCGTTGTGTGTGATCTAGAAACATCAAGAATGGGTGCTCCATATATATATATGACATTAGTCGCCTAAGGGTTAAAGACCTCCACAGCGCGACATATATATATGTCGTTCGGCGCCTAAGGGTTAACAAAACAAGTTCCCCTTACTCTTCCTCTAAGAATACCATGGTCCCATTTGTAAACTAAACACGTAAATCATCACTGACACATTGTGAACTTATAATCACTTATATTAAATTCAAAATAAATTCAAATGGAACGGCAACTGTAAGAAAAATTAAGTGGAAGGACTTTGTAGGGCTGCCAGTATGAATAGTGCCTATTTAGTGATTTCATTATACTTTGTACTGTACTAAATCTGTCCCATAAGCAATAACAACACTGAAAATATCACAATGAACATGTACGTAAGAATCACGATTTATAATAAATAGATTACCAAGTGTCTGATATACTTACCAGTAATTTGATATAATGTAAATAAGTCAAACTTTTTATATTAAGGCAGGCAGGCAACCCTACAGAAATTGTAATAATTTTGTTAAAAGGAACAGACCTTCCAATTTTATGTTAACATGTACAAAATTAACAGTCTGTATGTAGTAGACATTTCAAGATCTAACCAATACAAGTTAAACATTTTACTACAAATCACATTTATACAAAACTTGCATGTGAACAAATAACTCTTCATATTTAAAATTTATTCAACTAAATTGTTTTCTACTGCAAGTGCTAACATGAACACAATCTATACAAGAGTAAAAATGTTCTCAATATTACCCCACAATGCTGGGATGTCAAGTACAGAATACTCTGTGGTAGTGAAAGAACTGCAACTGGAAAAGTGCACAACTTCCCAGTTGACATGGAAAAACAGAAACAATACCAGTATCTACTAAACAGTACATTTCTTAAGTTGGAGGATCTTTTCTTCTTCTGAAAGTACTTGTATTTCTTCATACTACTCATCAAGCAAATGAGAAATGAATAAGGAAGACCTATGGAGGTCATAAATCAGATGCAGCTAGCAGTTTATTTTTCATGCTTCAGTCACTGTTTCATGTGGAGCAGTTGGTGTTTTCTATTATGCATTCAGCTGTAACCAGCAATAGACAAGCACAGTTGCTGCTGCTGCGACTAGTAACATATTCATTTCATTCTGATTGCTTCATTAACTCACCACATAGCAAGAGTTACTTTCATGTCATTCACACAAATGTAATTCGAATAACTCTTTAGCTCTTCTTTAACTGAAGAACCCGTCTGTCCATATAGGGACTCTGAATGTATGAACTGAAAAAGAAATTGAAACACCTCTATATAAACAAGTAATAAAATAAAATGTTCTAGATAGAAAGGCAATATAATAGAGTTGCACCTCTTTCATGCCACCTTTACCGTGAAATGAAAGAAGCACCATGCAGGAAAGTTCCATTATTGGCATATTAATTGCATTAACAGGGATCACTTGAACAAAGAGTAATGTAATTGGTATAAATACACACAATTTCCACATGCCAGCTGTCCAGATTACAGTTTTGTACATAAACAGACGTACAATTCTGATAACCAATTACTGTGTGTCTGCAATGAGTAACACTCAAACGATCATGAAACAAACCTGAGTACAGCTGCGTGGTAGAATTTGTATGTCCATTTCTGTGATTGGATTATAATTTATAGTAATAAAATAAACCACATTAATCTTCATTAAGAACTATAAACCAAAGACATACAATGACTCCATAGTAAAAATGTGTATCATTTTTAAAGAATATCTTTGGAAATTAATGTGTGTATGATGTTAGAAAGTAAAAGTGTTGTAGTTTAAAGCTGATCACTGTTATAATTTTATTGATTACATACCAATCAGTAAGAACATCCTGGATAGGTGAATACACATAAATCAGACAAGGTACAAAAAAAATGAATGTGTTTATTCGCCAAAAGGGCCTCATAAAGACATTAAAAACCTGATGTTCTCTTTCTGTAAGAGTCTTTGTTGATCTGTCCACTGTGAAACTCTCACTTGCACTGACAATACTACAACCACATGCAAAAACTGAATGACAATACTGACAAAACAAATTTTTCATGGAAAGCAATACAGCATCAACCGCAATAAAAAAAAGTGCACTCCATGTTGAAGTATATAAAATTATCAACAGCATTCTTTGAAGTTTATTAAGCTTGCCTAAAATAGGAGAAATGAAATTGAAAGTAGTGAGGTCTTCCACATCAAATTCTGACAAATTATGGGGACTGTCAATCGGCTACATGAACACTCAGCCTTATTATCAACCAGCAAAGCTGAACAACAGAGTATTATGTGAAACGGTTGTGAGATATACATATGAAGAAGTTCATACATGACATTGGGTAAAATTCTTTTTCAGCAAACTATGTGGAGCAGATAACTGAATAAACAGAGAAGTCCATTTACTGCGTTAAGAAAGCTGGAATTTATTACGGGTCAACAAGTTTGAAAATCAGAATTATGTCACAAATTTTTGGAAATTCTCCACTGATGAATTTTAAAAGAACATATTTGATGGTTTTGGCACTGACACTAGGTTACCGTGGGACTTGACTTCCACATAAGACATTCAGTTCTTACTTTGTGAAAAATGCTTAAAGTAATCTTTAGTACCTTGTACACAGTTCATCAACTCATGAACTCATTAATAACCATTCAAGTAGAAATACATAAGCATATCAAATATAATCAAAGTGTATGTTTCTTCTCTGCTCAACATATCAGACAGACAGGGCCTAAAATATGCATACACGCCATAATTTACAACTATGCATTGCTTACAATAAAAGTTACAACAAGAAAAACAGCATCTTTTGGAATTAAATGCCATAAAGTCTAGTACAAATTTAAAGAAAAAATTAATATTGTACATTTTCTGTGCAACTAGATTACATATGTAATACCTAATACCAACTTTCTGCACAATTTTCTTATTTATTAATTATTGCTTGGACACATTTTGGCCTGTTCTTGGCCATCTTCAGGGAGCTCGTAGTTTTTTTATGTGTGCAGTTCATGTCAACTTATTCAGTAGCAGTCTGCACACATGACTAATATTATAATTAAAATTAAAATATTAAAATCCTTAATATCTGTTTTTTCAATACAAAATTAGTTTATACAATATAACATTATTTTAATTTGACACTGATGTAATGTGCTGTATCCAAACATCTGTGTTCAACTGGTCTTCAAATGAATAGTCCCAGAATCTCTGAATATGAATAACGAATTCTAAATGGAACTGTACTAATTACAATTCATTATTCATATTCACAGATTCTGCAAATATTCATTTGAAGAAAGGTTAAACAAAGAAGTTTGGACACAGCACATTACATCAGTGTCTACTAAAAAAAATTTTATATTGTATAAACTAATTTTATATTGAAAGAAACTGATCTTAAGGATTTTAATATTTTAACTTCAATTATAATTTTAACCATATATGTAAACTGCTACCAAATACATTGACACGTAAGTAGCACACATAAAAAAAAACCATGAGGTCCATGAAGATGGCCAAGCACTGAGGCTGCAACATGTCTGGGCAATAATTAATAAATAAAAACATTGAGCAACATCCACTCTTTTATTAGTCCAACTAATGCACAACCAATTTGCTTTAAAATATTAAAATTTACATTAAAATATACAATAAATGCTCCTACATGTTGCAGTTTAACTAAACCATCATCAGGGAGCTTACAGTCTGTGCTTCACTAAAGTTACAATATTGGTGTCAGTTAATATACCAATATTGTAACCTTAGCGAAGCACAGAGTGCAAGCTCCCTGATGATGGTTTAGTTAAACCGAAACATGTAGGAGCATTTATTGTATATTTTAATGTAAATTTTAATATTTTAAAGCAAATTGGTTGTGCATTAGTTGGACTAATAAAAGATTGGATAACATCAGAATGCACCGTACAACTGTGAAAATTATTGAGCAACATGTTGGTATTAAGTGTTATACATAAATTTAATGTAACTGCAGAGGAACATGCTTCCTCCACCTTCAGTGTACAGGATTTTCATTATGAAGAAGGCAATGGGTTCCTTGGAAGCACTAGCAAATTTCAACCAGAACACACAGTGAGATACAACACATTGAGACACACCAACAGACACACATTTCATAGTCACGGCTGTGGGAACTTCAAATCACACAAGTTTGTAATATTTTTTAGATTAAGAGAGAAATAATAAACTACATTATTACAGGAAGGAAAGCAATAATACAGTATACTGCTCCCAATAAATATCAGACTCACTTCATGCAAACATAACAACAGAAACAGAAAAATTCTTCCACGTAGAAGGCAAGTACTGAAATAATTCAAAATGTAGCTAATGCTGGTATCAGATTCCAAGCATACTGCAATGTACTTTTATTTGAACTCATGAAATAAAGAGTTTGGTAGAAATTGCATCTGGTCCCATACACACTGCAGAAGGTTTGTTTACTGTTGTGATCATATCATGAATTCTGAGCTGTCATCATCACTGGAATATTGATATCTTCACAGAACATTTACACCACCACATCAGTAAAATTAATGTTTAAGATTTTGAAATCTACTGGACAGTCTACCTGGTTTTAAGAAATCCAATTAAGGTTATCCTCAACAATTACACTCCCTCCTGCCTGAATTCAACACTGAACCAGGTGAAATGTAACATGTTTTCAAAGATCCAGTTTGAAGAATCATCTCTTACAAGGCAATGAAACTTGCTGTACCTAAGATGTATGGTTTCCTACCAAAATTTTGAATACATTTCACACTTTTTTCATGCATTCTTCATTCCTAACCTGTTATAACCTCTCTGATTAATTACATTAATATTCAATGTACAAAATCAGCATTACATATTGTTTATTTCTGTGGACAGTTGGCATAATACTAAAACACCTGACCTACTTTTAATAAAAACTTCATTAGCAAGTATCATTTTCTGAATAATCTGGCTGATAGTCCTTATCCTTAATGTCTATTTCACATTCAAAATGCTGCATATCAAATCCCTGAGCAAGTTTCCGACCACAGGTCTGAAAGTTCATCAGTTAATTTCTATGGCAAGACCTCTATAAACAATCATGAACTACTTATTACCACTCTTAAGAATATTACAATTTAATCATTTTATGAACACTAACACAAATCTGAAGCCAGACATGAGGGATATCAACTTACACAGCATGTGTCCAAGTAAGATTAGAATGAGATTACCACATCTGTGATATAAAACTGTCACAATGCCACAGAAATAGAAGGGGAACAGAATTAAAGCACTATACATTATTCACCTCGTTACTAGATAGATATCAGCAATCAGTATCACACTGTGGTCACTCTTAACCGTGGGAAAACCCAGTACTCATTGCATAAGACACTGGGTAGATACCAGAACCAACGTAAATGAGGCAATAAGAAGTAGTGTACTACTTTAATAAATGCAACATTAATAAATCTGCAACCAGATCCAAGGCAGGCTCTCACAAATACAGTAATTAACCTTCAACTTTCATAAAAAGCAGATATTTTCTAGATTATCTGACCAATTCTCAGTTTCTCAACATCACTCACTGAGTTACATATTATGTCAAGCAACCCTGTTTAAAGTCACTCCAAGGGCATGAAATCATCTATGATTTGTGTAATTTGTAAATTATATTACTATAATAGACCCATATTGTAATGGGGGTTAGCATTTTCTATATTAAATGCAAATGTTAAGTCTTAATTACAAAATGCATTAATAAATTCAGTTCAAAATTTCTTATCACACTAATGACTATCACAAGTTGGTGGAAGTCAAAGTTCTTAATAATGCATGACATTTTTCATATAATGTTTTAAGTGTAAGTTCAAACTGTACACAGATGACAGAAAAAATTAGTAAACACTGCAGTGAACAAAATTAATTTTTTAAATTAGGGTGGCCACATTACTGCACAGCCTGACTGTCAAAACAGAGTTACTGTTGATCATGAAGGGTTTTCATGAAAGGTAAAAGTCTTCTGATGGCCCTGTGCACACCATGAAGGGGCACATGTAAGGGTGGAGGGGATCCGACACTTTCAGTGTGACCAGCTCATAAATACTCATTTTGGCATTGTTGGTGTGAGACTCAAGTTCAAGTGATGCCAGTAACACAGAATCACCAAAGCCATGGATGAATTTCAAGATTTTGTGTACAGAATTTGTAACAGCAAAATGAAACAAAGGACAAGGTCAACTGAGCCTTGTTTTATAGAACAATGAACTAAGATCAGTTTTTGACAAACAGGAATTATTGTTTGCTGGTTGGTGTTTGATGTCAATTGCATTAAATTACATTGTGGCATTTAAAAAATAAGTATGTGAAGAGGATCTTTAAATTAATCAATTAAGTTAAAAAATCACAGCTAGTAAAACTACACCAGTACTTGAACCAATGACCTGACAGGTAAGTGTGCACAGACGAAACTGGATAATTTGAAATCGCACAATTCAAAGCCCAATACTTTGGACCCAAGCACTTTAAATTAACAGGGTTTACTGTCAGTATGCATATTATCATCATTCTGGATTTGTATCAATGTTACCTTATTCTAAAAATATGATCATTTCATGTTAATCAAATCATTGCTATTATTTACATCAACTTTCTGTAAACAATGCTTTTCCTTCAAGCCCTCTTTAGCCCTTGGTAGAGGTCATGCACAGAATAATTTGTCAAATTATACATGACAAACTAGTACAAAACATGAATATTCTGTTTCTTCTTACCTCCTTGGATATGACAATGTTTTGAAGTCTTTATATGAAGAACTAAACAATTTGTCAACATTTTAAACTCTGCTGTCTGAAACTTTACAGTAGTGCAAGTTTCCTGTGCTTAAACACCACACAGAAGGCTTGGAAAGCCCAACAGCTGAACTGTGTATTGGCATGCATTGCCTTCCCTTCCCAGAAACCAAACCCATCATTCAACACAAAGCCAGACACTTGACTGATTGAGCTACCCTGTTTCATGACATAATCCCAATGAAAGAAAGACCTTTTACTTGACAATTCAGATTCTTCAATGTGAGGCACTTAAAATACCATTCACCTGACGCATTTTAAGGCGATAATGTGCCAGAACCTAGCATAGAAAACACAAAATTGTGAGAATGAAACAGAACTGACTCAATGTGAAATCTTTCTAACACCAGACGACTGTACCCTGTCGGCACACCACACGTAAATCAAGTAAATGTGACCTACTCTTGTAAATGTGGCCACCCTATCCACAGAAAATGAAGAATAGATCAGTAACAAAACACATTCCAAAGGATTATTTGAACACTGGTTTAGCGGCAGTCTTCACACAACATGCCATATGAGGAGGCATCTAGCTTACCTATTCACTCAGTACAGGCAGTAGAGACCAAGAATGGGAAAAAAGAATTTCACATTAAAATATTGCAGACAAAATCATATTAATCTGAAACGGTAAACTGGAAGGTTGTAACCAAAACTTACCTCACTGTTCAACAAATTAAAATAGAGTGAAAGCCCAACACAGCACAGTTTTTTGTGGACATAACAAAAAGGCTACAACTTATTTCTGTTTATACATTTATCATTTATTTATTTAAGGTTGTCAGGGGGTCTCAGAATACAGTGCCAAATGCTACGATAATTAGAGAATGACAAATTGAGATTTAAGGTCTTCAGTCTTCTGGGATCTTGCACATTGTCAAATGGTAGTTGGTAACAGGAGTATTCTTCAAGTAAAAACCCACTATAAAGCACCGTTCATTCTTCTCAATTCGATAAAAGATTCTTCAGGCAGTGCCATGACACAGACAGCCAGTCCCCAGCCTCCAAACATGATGGCCCAGGTTCAATCCCAGGCCATCTATGTGGGATTTGTGGTGGCCAAAGTGGCCTTGAGACAGGTTTTTCTCCAAGTACATCGGTTTTCCCCCGTCTGTATCATTACACAAATTTTCCATACTCATTTATTCATTTACCACCAACACTATATAATCTTAACAGCTGGCAGCATAGTTAACATACTTTTCTAAGAATAAAGGTGCCTCATACAACACAGGTGAACTATCACTGCTCCATATTCTACTGTTCCAGTTGTTAACAGTGCACTTAAAAGAAACAGACTTACAGCTGTGCTACTCATGGCAGTGACACCTATTTTATAATATATTTGTCATAACCACTAACTACAGTGCACTCTTCTTGCTTTGTCCAGCGCTTTAGTGTCATTCACTGTGTGAGAGCAGTTCACTAAGCCTTAGGCATCTACACAGCTTAATCCAGCTTTCTGATAGTGTTCTCTAACTGAAATTATAGAATTTTAATATACATGCCAAAAATTAATTCTGAAAGTTTGTATACTATGAAGACATAAAATAATGTTTAACAATAAACATCAGTTCCACTTTTATTTCGTGTTTGTACTCTTGATGCTCACAAACAATGGCCACACCATTCAGACAGCCCAAGATCACACACTCAACACAGTATACTTGTCATGTAACAGTGTTGCCACATAAACACTGCAAATTTTCCTACAAGAATATTTGGCAGTAGTAAAGTTTGTCTAACCCTTCAGTCTCCCTGTATGTGACAATAAAGATAAATGTGGTTGTAGCAGTCACTTCAAATCACCACTCTGCAAATCAACACACTGGGCTTAAAACTTCAATAGTGAGGTTTTAAAGAAGGTACTTTTTTCATTTAAAAGTAAATAAGAAGAATGCCTTCTTCTATGAAAAGAAAAAAGGAAGAAAATCCAAAATTTTTAATATTTATACTTATTGTACACATAATATGAATTTTGGGAATCACCAAATTGTTAAATTTTATGTTTTGTTGACTGTGCAGCTCTGTATAATCTTGTAAATAAAACTAACTTGGTACACAACTTTTTCTTAGTATATTTATGTTTATCAATCTCTATACATTTCGGGCAACTATTGACCCATCATCAGGAGAAACAACTGTGTTTATGCAACATTTGGTAATTGTTATTCTCAAACAAGTGGATAGTTTATTTATTTATTTATTTATTTATTCTTCACTTACATGGATCCTCTGGGGCAACCCCAGGTTTAGATATAGATATAGTCAACTGTTATACATATGCATACGCTAACATAATGTATATGCTAAAATAAGCATCCGTCATAGCTTAAGAACAATAACAGTCCAACAATCAACATAGTAATTAAACAATACAATCACTATTACACAGCAACTCACTGAAGGCAACAAACACAAGCAACTTCCAACATGATTATTGAGTGTAGAATAAGATATTTAAAATAGAAGTGTAAAATATTTAGAATAAGTAATGATGAGATCACGCCCAGAAACCAGTCAAACACTCATCTAATATACAAGGAACCCATCAAAAGATTTCCAGACATACCAATTGCATTTACATTTACATTACAAGGTGTACGTCACGTACTCCTTTAATATGTGGGTATCTAACCTGTATAGCTTAGAGTAATGCAAGATTACTTATGATATTAATATAGCTCTATTACACAGTTGCAATAACTACTATTTTTACTATTATAAATACAGGGCATGTAAATCATGCATAGAAGTCCTGTCAAGGTATTCTTCTACAGTGTAAAAGGAGCCTCGCAATAGGAATTTTTTTAGTTCTTTTTTGAATTGAATTTTATTATTAATCAAGCCCCTTAATTTAGATGGCAAGCAATTGTACGTCTTAATGCCTGTATAATAGACCCCTTTCTGGTATTTGGTTAACCTCAGTAGTGGAGGGTATAGATTAGCTTTGTATCTTGTATTAATAGAATGGTTATCTGAGTTAATGGTGAAGTCATTTATGTTTTTGGCTACATACATTACAAGTGATAAAATATATTGCTATTTAAGAGGAAGGATATTTAGTTCTTTAAACAGGACACGACAAGAGGTTCTACTATGAGTATTGGTAATTATTCTAATGGCCCTTTTTTGTAATTGAACCCTTAAGCTACTAATGTCATATATATATGGAGCACCCATTCTTGATGTTTCTAGATCACACACAACGACGCACCACAGTCGGTAGGACTCCTCTGGATGAGTGATCAGCTCGTCGCAGAGACCTCTACCTGACAACACACGACACTCACAACAGACAAATATCCATGCCCCCGGTGGGATT
>Ga0268261_10004707_pt1 | contig 10262 bp, 6 predicted proteins | sample TergutNc150P1_FD_190353 | JGI IMG/M metagenome (GOLD analysis project Ga0268261, IMG submission 190353) | Nasutitermes corniger P1 segment gut microbial community from laboratory colony in Florida, USA - Nc150 P1 (SPAdes) (version 2) | ecosystem: Host-associated > Arthropoda: Insects > Digestive...
GTCCTACCGACTGTGCTGCGTCGTCGTGTGTGATCTAGAAACATCAAGAATGGGTGCTCCATATATATATGACATTAGTCGCCTAAGGGTTAAATCAACCTGAGTGTGCAGAAATGAATATGAAATTACAACAGATTGTATGAAAGTGATCATACAAACACAGGTTGTCAAGACATTATATGAACTACACAGGATCAGAATCAGGTTTCTTTGACCCTCCTCCCTCATAGGCCCAAATATCATCCTCTGCACCCCTGTTTCAAGCACCCTCAGCCTACAATCTTGACTTAATGTACACGACCAAGTTTCACGCCTATACAAACAACAGCCAAAACTGTAGTTCTGTATATTTTCATCTTTTATGTTCTTAGCCTGTAAACATGAAGATAAAAAATTCCAGTCCAAATGACAGCAGACAATCCCTCACCTTAACAAACTCTTTAATTTCCTTATGCATGCAATTTTGATACACTTTTGTCATTCACAAATGTTTGAACTGTGCCACATATCTGAAGCATTTATTATTTATCTTTATGCGCTGAAATACCTGACTTTAAAACAAAAATGTGCTGGCATTCACAACACAGGAACCCGGAAATGCCTGCATGCACCTTCCAGACACTTGCACCAGCAACACATTTCAATGCAATATATGAAGCAGATTTCATTCAGACTTTTCATGCACATTTCAGAATGCATCTAGTAGTATTTTATGAACTTATATCTTGTCAAACTCTCTCATAATGGCCATGATGCTCAGTAAAGTGAAGCAACTTCCATCTCATTTAAACTTCTTCCTCATCTATTCCTGTTTAATTTTTAAAACAACTTGGTAGCTATTTCAATTTACATTCAGGCTTCATGTAAAACATGAAAATTATCTGAACAGAAAAAAGACAAAAATTTTTAAATAAATATTACAGGAAAAGAGACACTGTGCTGCATGCATTAAAAATGCAGTAAATATATTTTTTGCCTAAATATATACAATGGATTTACTATGGTGCAGTCCTACATGCATCCCACACATAGGATGGCCAGTTGTTAAGGGTTAATGTTATTTTACCAAGATGTCTTAACATGTCAGTGTCCTACACAGCCATGAATACACCAAAAACTACAAACTTCCAAATCTACAAAAGCACAGAACTTAGTTTTCTGTGATCCAAGTGAATAGCAAAAGAACCAAAACTAGCACGAAAATACATGCTTTAAAACAGGAAGCAATGTCTTTAATTCAAGTTCATGGAAAACTCTCTTTTAAAAAGTATCATATGTTTTAGAAGTTCTCATAATACAACAGCTAAACTTACGCTTTTCAATTTCTTGATTTTCTTTAGCTTCTCTGGATCTCCTGTAAGCTCAGCATCTGAAATTGCTACCGACAACTTTGGTGCTGATACTATTACTGAATCACCATTTGTAACAATTGATCCCACTGTCACAGTTTTGGCTGTAGCAGTACAAGCAGTGCTAGTAAAAGCAGCACTGCTATTGCCACCTGTATTCCCTCCATCTTGCTCTTTCTTTGCCTTCTTTGCTTCCCGCTTTTTCTTCAGTTTTAATGCTGCTTTTGAGGGGTTGGCTAAAATTAAGTAACACAAATAATTCTTATTTTTTACATCTATAATGATGTCTTAGATTGCTTCCACAACTGACAAAAGCAGAAGCCAAAACATTTGTTTATTCCTGGAATGAAGAGAACAGTAGTAATTAAAATGGACATTCAAGTATAGCAAACCCTTGTTGTTCACAGTAGTTACAATCCTGAAAAATGCTGCAAGATTTGAGGCTTCCGCCATGTTGTAGTTGTGGTCTTCACTCATCCAGGATGTTAAGCAGAATAAATTTGTTAGTCAGTTACTGATGTTTCAGGATAGGCTATTGGACCCATCTTCAAAGGTCAAGCAGCCCAAAGAGTCTTGGACTCCTTGACCCTTGAAATTTGGACCAACAGGCTATCCAGAAAAATCAGGAACTACCAATCAATGCTGTGCAACATTCCAAAACAGCAGAGACCTTGAAAAATAATGCCAATGGTAAAACAATGATTCATTAAGACCTCATAGGAAAAATTGGGCTAGGGGAAATGACACACAAAACATGATAATATGTAAAATAATGATTAAGAATAATGCAAACATTTATGTTCATGATTACTGATGACACTGGTGTTCCTGGCTGAAAGTTCACAGGGTGATCAAACAATGTGGAATGCATAGTACAGGGGCAGACAGAAGACTTAGTGAAAAAAGGGGGACCTTTCATTGCTTTGCCTTTGCGTGTCATAAACCTCCTTGCATGATGCCACCCCATGCTTCCATTTCAGACACCTATGCAAGAAATGGTCAACCTCAAAGAAATGATCAACTAAGCCATCTTCCATTTGGAGGTCCTTCTTCAGAGCACTGATAGTCAGGTGAGGTCTCTTCACAACTTCAGAAGCCTCTTAATCTTCAGGTTCACTGAACATCAACAGCTGTTCAAGGTACTCCCAGTTAACTCAGCAGTATGAGAGTTAAGAACTTCCTGGATATCAGTCTCCCCCCAAAATATGATAAACCCTTCTCCTGGAACTGTACAGGCTAACATATGAATGTCCCTTAATTCATTAGGCTGGTTGGTGACCCCCAGAAATCATCAATGGCTTTCAGCCAAAGCTTCTTCCAGCAACCATTCTCAGTCATGAACTTCAGTTCATCCCAGGACCCCATTATATTTACTCTACAGTACGGTATGCTGTAATATTGCCAGCAATCACACTTCAACTACCAACACCCTCCTTCTCACAATGGCATGCAACATATAGTGAATGGTGTGGTGTGCATGTTTGGTCTTGAAAGTTGTGATGATTCCCTGGTCAAGGAGCCGTGGGAGTGAGGTGGTAGTGTTTGACAGACACTGAACTTGTGCATCTGGATAGGCCACACAAAGATCTTGTTGATGGTCTGCGGACTTATCAAACACAAGGAGAGACTTCACAGGTCAAACCAGTCTTTAACAGCACTACATTCTCCCTCACTACAGCACCACTGACTGACAACTATTTGTCTCTCTCATCTTCCAGACATGCACACAATTCCTCTCCATCTTTTTGAGAAATGGGTCATAATGACTTACACAGGAAATTCTATACTCAGTGGAGCACTGACCATTGTTTCCTATTATCTTGTTTTCATTTTTCTTGATGAAATGAACCATCAATCCATTTACATCATAGTACAATCCAACCACAGCTATGCTCATTCCCCTGTCCAACCTACGCAGTACCTACACTTTCTTTGAAACATGACTTTCCTTTTATGTTTATCCTCAAGCTCAGCATGTACATCAACCTGTCCAGGATTTATTAAAACATGACGACAACAACTGCTTCTAGAAACTGTGCGAAGTGCAATCAAAGGACAGACACTCCATACTGCAGAAAAGTGAGGTTGCTGCTGCATGAGACAGATGTAAAGACGAGGCCTCCCGTTTTTTACTATGCAAGCACAATAATGAATGAACAACCCATGATGCATTAGAGTTGCTACATTTCTCTTACATAAATATACAAAACCTATAATGCACAAACCCACAAATGAGGAGGGTCTACTGTAAAGTGTACACTCAATATAGTAAGAATTAATAAAATTCACAAAAATTGTAATATCTGAAAATTAAAAACCTTGAACTGGGCCTGGAAACTTCTATGTACACATGTCAATGCACTGCACAAGGTCTGAAAAGAAATTATATCATGTGGCATGCTCTTTATACTTCACTAAAGAGTATATCACAAGAGTATGAAAATAATTAAGTTTAATTCAGCACTCTTTATACCTACAGCACAACAATCATACCAGATTTTGTGGAAGTTGGTCAACTGGTTCAAAGTTGGCAGTGTAACTCATCCAAGTAAGGGAAACAAAAGTTGCTGGTGTACTCCTCACTGCAATCATTCAGGCAACTACTTTTTCAGTCACCATTGCTAGCTTGTAATAATGTGACCAGCTCTCACTGTCTTCATTACAATGTGGAAATAACATATGAACTTACAGTCTCCACCTGGTCGAGCATTGCTTGCTGAGTCATCATCATCGTGGAGCTTGAAGTTACTTTCTCGCCCACGAGCTGATGGAGGACGGTATGCTTGCTTTGAAGCTGAAAATACACCACAAAATCTAAATTTTAAAGTTAGCATGTAAGGGAAAAGTTAATTCCCTACTACATAAACCTTTAAAATCAAATTTAGTACAATTTCCAACGGAATATTTACAACTTTGCTTTGCTGGCTGGTTGATCTTGTGTCCATTTGTACTTTCTGTACCAACTTTCATTCAAACCCACAAACTGTTTCAGGATATTGAACCAGGAGATACCATTAGTGCAGAATTGCAAAAAGCCCAGGTGCAAGGTTTGTAAGTTTTGTAACATGGCACCTAATATTTGTGCCCTCAGTATGGAAGTGGTTTCATGTCACCATTCCCACATCCACAATTTTGAGATGGCTCCTAGATTTTTGGAATATTTATGCATTCCTGCATTAGTGACACTTCCAGCTCAGATGTGCCATGCTGGTATTACTGACTGTAAGAAAATACACAATACGAGAGAGGACAGCCTCTATTCATATCATGTCTGTTAAACTTCTTGCAAATTCATTTTGTCAGATGGTTTTGTGGAGTAATGAAACACAAAATGACACAATGACATAAACTTACTTTACTTTACAAAATAAGGGATAACCACAATGCTTTTTTGAACACAGCAGTTGGATAATGAAACTAAGGTCACCCTATACTGAGAGATCAACAATGAACCCTTCATCACTTACCTTGTGGTTGACTTGGCTGGATTCCTTCAACAGGTTTGTAGTTTATCACAGGTTCACGAAAAATCCCAAGTGGAAACAACTGCCAACGAACTTCCCACAATTCCTCTTGCTTATTCCATGGGCGCTCATACAGTAAGGTTCCACTGTAGTGCCAGATCTTGAATCTCAACATACAAACCAAAATGTCATGTAATATAATACTACAGGTATTCTACCATCAAATGCAACTTTATATTGCACAAAAGTAAATAACATTAATTTATTGGAAAGCATCCTATAATGATTGTTTAATCCAACTCATGCACTTACATATACTATAAAACACCAACTCACACTAACATTTAAAACACTTAAAAACTTGTTAAAAACATTTTGGTGGGGTTGCCCCTGCATGTTTCGGTCTACCCATTAGACCATCTTCAGGGGGCGCATATGCGCCCCCTGAAGATGGTCTAATGGGTAGACCGAAACATGTAGGGACAACCCCACCAAAATGTTTTTAACAAGTTTTTAAGTGTTTTAAATGTTAGTGTGAGTTGGTGTTTTATAGTATATGTAAGTGCATGAGTTGGATTAAACAATAATTAGAGCAACATGCACGGTGCAACAATAAAAAAAAATCATCATATAATGCTCCACCATTTGCAATGAAAGTTTACATATTCACAAAGAGACATGGTATTCAGCAGATGGCAGGACAGCGAACCAAATATATTATATATGAATTTGGGAACAACAAGATTGAGAGGTAGACCAAGAAATAGATGGCAAAATGAGGTGAGAGAGGATGGAAGAATAGTTGGTGGAGAAGGGTGGCAGGAAAAAGTACGTAACAGAGAGGAATGGAAGAAGCTCCTGAGAATGGCAAGGAATCATCACATTCTGCACATGCCAATGTAATGAATAAATAAATCCTATAATGCTTCGTCCTCTCATGAATGTTCCTATTTTTTACATCCTATTTTCTATAAGTTCCTTAACATTATTCCACAGATTGATGCCATGGCGCACAGTCCATCTTAAGAGTTAAAAGATGCTCATATAAGCAATAAACTCCCTGCACCTTATGGAACCCATGGGGCTTACCAAGTTCACAAGAGCTAACAACTTCTCCCTACAGTGAGCCAGATAAATGCAGTTCACACCCTCAAGGTAATTTGTTGTACGTTACTTTATTTTATTCAATTATTGAAGCTGTTCTTCTTGTCCAATTTATGGTTAAAATAAAAGTAATATATGTAAATATGAGACAGAAATCAAAATATATTGTCTGCAATTCTGTACACCTGTTTGTTGTTACTCATCACAACGCAGGAAGTCAGGCAATCAGTACGTGGCACAGAAATATTCTTTGACTTTGACCTGGAATTTGATTCATCATGTCACTCTGTTCCTAACAGAAATTACACTAAACCAGCAAATTACATATGAAAATATTTACCCATTTCCCATCCGTAATCTTGGAGCAGTTGTCGCCGTGAGAAAATGCTCACCATCAGGTGACCAATGAAGTAGTGTCGTATCAGCTGCCTCCATTTTGGCAATAAGCTTTCGTGCCACTGTGTCCCATAATTCAACATTACCTTGGATATTACCAAATCCACCAAGGATCAAGAGTGATGGTAGTTAAAGAAACACACTTTATAAAGACAGAGTTTAAATTTTGGCTTGAACATACAATGTTTTGATCTTACCATAAAGTTTGCCTTATAATCTACAGGGAGTTACAATTCTTATAATTACAATACATACGAACATCATTTAGAAATTCTGATAACCTTAATAAATCTAATACTAACTGTACTTCAGTGGAAGATACGAAGGATATGTAAGTAGGACTGAACTGAGATTCTCCACTGCCAAACCACTGCGTTATTTTGCAAGTACTTCTGGAATTCTAAACTTTCAAAACAGTGTGTTAGTCTGCAAGTACTTCTGGGATTCGCCATTTCCACAGCCATGTATATGTCGTCAAGTACTGCATCAGTCACCATCAGTACTACTCAGACTGCACAAAGCAGTACACATAGTTTTATGTTCGTAAGATGTGCACTCATTCCCTGTGCAATATTTTTGCATGTAAGGGAACATCACTGTGGTTTGATGTCTTTTCAGCACCATTTTCTTCATTCAAAAATAACCCTCAACTGTACCACCACATCATGCTATCTAAGTAAAATCTATATTAGTATCATAAACGTTTATTACATTTTTTCTTATTGCATTTGGTTTACTGACACTCTTGAAAAAACAAATAAGCAGGTAGGCACAGTTCACAACAGCAAGCTTATTAGGGGGGTATCTCCAAAATCATGAAAAAAATCTTCAGTTTCTACATAAAATAACCCAGTATTCACATGTTTTATGATAACCAAAGTGTGATATATGCATGTATTTCATGCACAACCATTCATAACAGCTCCTTACTTTAGAATTTTACATTTCCAATCCACACTCCACAATTTCTCCGCTGTAATGCTTTTGTATTAACCGCAGCAACACATTGTACATTTCTAATCATGTTGGATGTCAGGGGAAGATAACTCAGAATGTTTTTTAAAGAATCCTTGTGTTAAAAACAAAATTATTTGTCTAGTGTTGATGTAAATAGCTGTTCAACTTTATGTTTTACACTTTATTATTGGTTTAATCAACTGCATGCACTGATTAACCCTTATCCTGCTAACATGTAGAATATGGTGAGCTCCTAATAATGCCAGCAAATGGCAGATGGGATTTAACTGGGTCTTTAAAAGATTAATATTGTGCATATTCCGAACAGTTGATAATGAACTTATGTGTATAAATCATGGTATTTTGAATTAACCCTTATCCTGCTAACGTGGAGAATATGGTGAGCTAATAATGCCAGCAGATGGCGGATGGGATTTAAATCGGCGTTTAAAGGGTTAATACATGTTGCTTCTGATAAGTGTGTAATGGCTGCTTGCTGTCTGAACAGCTGCTTCAGCTGGCCATTCATTGCCTAGTGTCTTATATAATCCAGTTCACACAAAATCGAGTCCAATTTATTCTCTTCATTTCTGTTCACATCATACTTTATACATTTATCTGTGCTATTTTGTGATGATCTTGCTGCAGGTTACATTGCTCTGGCAGCTGCAATATTCAGCATGTTTTGCTATGGAATGCACCTTAATATTGCCATACATAACTGTTTTCAGCCATCTCAGTCCAAGTCCAAGTAGTTTTTTTAGGTTTCATTTTGTATCTCCATCAGAATCTGAGACTATATGGTGTTATGTGGCAGAATTATAGGTAAAGGGTTAAATGGAAATGATTGGAAATAAAGCAGCCCACACAAAACTGGGGTACCACTCTAGCACAGACCTGGAGGGACTAAGAGAAACCATAAAAAGCCTCTGACAGGACAGCTAGTGTCCCATCTGACACTCCACAAAAGGCAACTCCCATATAAAAATTTAAAGCATTACTGCTTGAGCCATCTTGCTTGATCACAAAGTGTAACAAAATTCCTGTATCTTTCATAGAAAAGGAAGGAGAAAAATACATTATTTCCCATGACTAAGAATAAACTGTGGTTCCACCAAGTTTGGAAATTGGCATACTTTTACTGAGGTAGCATTTTATAACAAGAAATATGATATTCAGCAAGAAACTTTTTTTTTTCTTACAGTGTTTAAAATATAATCCCCCTTTCACTACATAAAACCGGTTCACATAGCAGAATACACAGCCAAGAAGGGGTATGTAAATTGTACCAAAAGAACATCATATAAAATTCTTATGTTACATAAAAAGGATATTATTTCCATGAGGATTATAGTAGGTGCAGTTCCGTGGCCCAGTGCCGAACTCAAACACAGGCTCACATTTCAGATTGAAGAGGGTAGCCTTTGAAGGCATGAAGCCATAAACCACACAGAACTCAGAGCTCTTCGGACTCCATTCAACACTGTAGATAGGACCTTCTTTGCCTGTATAAAATATTTCCAAACATCAAAGCAGGCAGTCTCTATTTAATAAAATATAATTTTTCTGTAAAAAAGACAGTAAACTTTACCTCCAGAAAGGCCACTACAAATGACACTAACCCAAAACAAGAGACTCAGACCTACAGTAACCTTTACCTCCAGGAAGGCCACTACAAATGACACTAACCCAAAACAAGAGACTCAGACCTACTTACTAAGTAGCACCATAGCTGTTTCTCCTTTGGTACTAATGAAGTGTAATGCCTGCTTTCCATAGTACGATGAGCCAGACTTGTCCACCTCTGTGCTGGTCATAAGAAGAACACCTGTGCCTCGCTTATTCCAGAACATATCTACTTTATCTGCCTGAAAGTTACAATTCGTAAAATGTAAACAATTTAATACTACAGAAGAAAATATGTTCTCTCATTAGAATATTTCAGTAATATCCCAACCACCACAGCAGTGCTTAACATGTCCAAAATAAGGATAATCAAACAGTAAATGATAAGTCTAAGAGTTAAAAATACAAAAAGGTGTCCTAACAAATATTCCTGCAACAATCATACAACAATGTGCAAGATCCCATTGCTCTTTAAATGGTCTGAGTTATGTAAATATAAAAAACAAAACTGATGCACCTTTCAAAAGCTTCAAGTAAAAATCAAATTAAATGTTTTACAGAAAATAACTCCACAATAAAAATAAGGCTTGTCTGTGGGTTTTTGTGGTCTGTGTGTATGTGCAGTTTTGGCTTTTTGCTAAACCCCCCAAACCAAATATCTGTGTAACATAGGAAGGTGCAGGCACGCGCGCATGTGTCTTTGGAAGCCACAACTCATCCGTAAATAGAAACAGCGATCCGAAATTTTGGCAGTGATTTTGGGATAATAATAAGATATGCCAGGCCAAATATAATCTATACCAGTCCACAAAAATGGGATTTGGCCAAGTTGTTTCTACTTCATGGTTGTCTTTAGTTATAACCAATGCTGCCAAGGTTACTGGCTGTTTCCCCGCTGAGGCAGGTGTGGAGAGGAAGGAGAGGTGGGGATCAAGAATAGTTGGTGTGGTTACCAAGTGTGTTCTCTGTGAGGTATGAGGAAAGAGTTAAGAGATGGTATTCAATACAAATCAATTTCAATCATTCATAATGGATAATAATCAATAAGTACTGATAAGAATATTATTATGTTGTCATCAACAACTACAATGACTGCGACAACATTAACGACCGTTTGAACATTCCGAATTGGTCCATGTGAATGGGGTTGGGCCATGGGGGTTTTTAACCAATGGTCACGCTTTAATGGTCACCATGGTTGCAAAAGTTACTTGGTGCGTTCTGTGTGAGGTATGGGCTACTCCGTGGCCTTAGTCCGCGAGCGAACTATACCGACAGAGCGGCCGCCGCCGGTCGGCGAAGTTAGTGCCAACTTTTGCGGGTAGAGGGGTGTCACGTGGTCAGCGCAACGGTTCCCCACGGCCGT
>Ga0268261_10004708_pt1 | contig 10261 bp, 8 predicted proteins | sample TergutNc150P1_FD_190353 | JGI IMG/M metagenome (GOLD analysis project Ga0268261, IMG submission 190353) | Nasutitermes corniger P1 segment gut microbial community from laboratory colony in Florida, USA - Nc150 P1 (SPAdes) (version 2) | ecosystem: Host-associated > Arthropoda: Insects > Digestive...
ATCCCACCGGGGGCATGGATATTTGTCTGTTGTGAGTGTCGTGTGTTGTCAGGTAGAGGTCTCTGCGACGAGCTGATCACTCGTCCAGGGGAGTCCTACCGACTGTGCTGCGTCGTCGTGTGTGATCTAGAAACATCAAGAATGGGTGCTCCATATATATACAACGTTAGGCTCCTAAGGGTTAAAGAAACTCTACTGTGACAGTCTTTGGAGGTTACAAAGAGTTCTGGAGCATGACAGAAGTATGTTACGCCACTATTCTGCACTACCTCTATCAGTAAATGAGGTCAAGTGAATGGAACTTATACAAAAATACTGTCACCAATACATATTTGCTTAAGATCAATCACAGTTTAAAACGAAACAAATTTTCTTTAAGCCCTCAAGTTGAACTGCCCCTAAAACGAAACCAAACTCGCTCAACATTTAGTGCAGTCCTTCATACTAAGTTTGACCAAAATCAGTCAGGCTACTTAGAAACCATAACTTTTGACAGACAGACAAACTAACTTTTTCAAATCAACATATTTATTTTGAATTTTCATGGCTCATCTGATTACTGTACATATGGCTGACTCATGGCACCAGCAAGGCAAGCACGTGCCTGCAGTGGCACATTTCCAGGGGCATCATTTTGGCCAAAGCTGATGATTCATTACAAATGAAGAACTATGGAGAATTACCAAACAGAAACCAACAGAAATTCAGATAAAAAGAAGAAAACGGAACTGTATAGGACACACATTATGTAAAAAGGCAGGAGCAATTGAGAAAACTGCATTTGATTGGAATCCTCAGGGATATAAAAGAAGAGGTAAGCCGAAGAGAATGTGGCGAAGGACAATAGAGGACAAAATAAGAAATACAGGAAGATCATGGAATGAGGTCAAGGGGATAGCTGGAGATCACAATGCTTGGAAGCTCTTCATGGATGCCCTATGCTCCACAAGGAGTAAAAGGAACTGATGATGATTATGATGATGAAGATGAATTATTACCGTTATTGCTGCTACTACACTCGTTTTATTTTTATGAAGAAAACATGCTGACTTTATATATGTTAGACTGCATGAACTTAACCTCAAAGCTTTCCAGTGCTGCCAACCTTTGTAATTGTTCACTTACAAACAATATTTCATGTATGACATGCAGGCATCCATATTCTATGTCCATACTATGTGCCACATGTCCACCTCAAACAGTTCATTAGTAATCAATGTCAAACATTCTGCAAAAGATTATCTTTATACAAGTAACACAGTTTTCAAAAACATATTGACATGTATCATTTCAGAACTCTAAATTACGAGGTACCGGCTGTCCAGCTCACAAGCTCATAGGTCACTGTATTGTTACTAGCAACTGTCTTAAATGGGTGGCCTGAAACGGATAACATTCATACTAACTTTCGTGAAAATTTATCTCCTGGTTCAAGAGCTGACACACAGACACTACACTGACCTCATAAACCTACACTTTTTTCCTTACAGAAGGCAGGTATAGGCTAAAAGGAATACATTCAAACATCAGACTGCCTTACAACAGACTGCACAAAGAAACCGAAGTCATCAAGCAACAAACAGTTGTTGTGATGTGGCATGCATGATACACAGTATTCCACAACATAACAGAAAAACTTCAGTGCATGCTCTACATAACATTTGCAGAAAAACATAATCTCTTCAGTTCCACTGTATTTTTTGCCATACTGAATTTACTACAAATCAAGATGATGTCAGACCGAATAATTAAAAATATTCTTAAACCTTTAGGCACCCAGCATTGCATTTAAAAGAAACTAAAGGCAAAAGCAAAATCTGTTAAAATACAAGCTCCTTTGTAATGACTTGCAGACATCTGTTCACTCTGTTATAATTATATGTTCATGTGTCTGTGCAATTATACGGTGCGGCCCAAAACTGGGTGAACTGGATGTCACCTAAATAGTGCCCTGTAGCTACGGTGGCACTGTTGTGTAACATTAATGTGTGTGTGTGTGTGTGTGTGTGTGTGTGTGTGTGTGTGTGTGTGTGCGCGCGCGCGCGCGCATGCACTAGCGCGTGTGTAATGGCTACATAAAATTCAAATGCAAAATCCATTCAACACAAGGTAACATGAATTTATAAATATCAGACGAATAACGGATAAGACAATAAAGGGGAGGGTGAAACCACCACATTTATATGATTGTAGATTCAACAGTAAGCCTAAAAGGAAGATGCCAGGCTATACAGAGGGCCCATTTATTGAGGCCCTAATCATGATGCATGGAAAATAACATGGACACAGAAATTTCTCCAACTTAACAGATGAAATGGTAATATATAAACCGCTCTGACAATACTTTTAATTGGTACAACTTTTTCTTCACAGCACGCCAAAATTTGAGCACAGTGGAGAATAAACAAGCCATATTGTCCACATTTATATGCCATTCAAATATCTTTTCACAACAATCTCTTTATATGAATGTGCACGGTATGTATTGTCACATATCTGCATGCCTGATCTAAGCAACTGTATAGTGACGCTATACATCATCTTTGTTTGCATCCGCCCAAGAAATGAAAAGTTCCCTAAGAGCTTCTAGTCACGTTTGCCAAATATCAGCTGCCTCATACTGTGCATGGTGTTATGTTTGTATCTTTGACAGAACATACAGTACTATGAGCATTACTCCCTAAGTTAAGAATGGCCACAATCTCTAGGACCAGGAAAATGAAAGTCCCTCATTCCCAAAGACAAACTGTGGGTTAAAAAACAGTCACCAACTCCACAGTTTGTGATGAAAAGAACAAAATTTGGAGTGCTAATATAGCAAAATTCCTTGAACCAATCATCTGATAACCCAGCACTTGAGGAGAGTAGTCCATAGACATCAAGTTCTGCTCTTCACCAAGAAAAGGATTCATTGGTGAACCAAGCAAGGTATGTTCAAAGAAGCCTCCAAGGGTGCCAGTACATCACCCATTCTAGTCACTCCTACTTCATCATCTTTTCCACCTATAAAAACTCCAGAAAACAAAGAAAATGACCCTGATGAGCCTAACTCAGAAGATGAAGGAGATATCCAAACAATACACCTCATATTAGTTGTTCAGCCCAAATACAGAGCAATAACATAATATTACCTGTAAAAATTTAGAACAGTATAGGTAGCATCTGATATTCCAGAATATCCAATAATCTGGCATCTGTCTGATCCCAAGAAAGCTGGATTAACAGAATTTTACTGTATGCATATGAGTCTGTGTTCAAGTGGATTAGGTTTAACCAAGGCACAGCCACGATGTAGAACATCAAGATCTCCAATCAATGAAAATTGAGCCCTCTCCCTTCCTCAAAAAAAAAACCCCAAGATCAAAATGCCAATTTAAATAATAACCCAAAACAAAAATAAGAGAAAATTCATGCATAAATTACAAGTACACCATGAAATATCTTATGAAATATATTGTTGTTATGTAACATTGTATCAAATGAGAAATGGTAGGATAATTACATAGGGTAATTTGGGAAGCAGCCACAGCCTATTTTCAAGCACTATCCTGGCACTGTTCTAGAGACAAATATAAAATCCTCAATAACAACAGCTATTCTTCTGATCAAGATCTGAATAGGTAGCAGCACAAATACAAGCAGAGAGACAACAGGTATTACAAACATATAACAACACAACTGTTTCTCACAAACCACTGCAGTCATGAAAAAGGTAAAATTTCATTATAATTGATTTCCCAGTACAACTTAAAAAAGAGTAATATAATAATTAGCCTAGAAGGTTTCAGGTACTCACAATTCCTGATGTCTGAAATGAAAACTGCGAGACCTCGCATCCCATCTCCACGCACAGCTGGCATGGTTCCTGGTGATAGATCACCTCCTAAATTAATATAAAAAACAAGATAGAGTCCAAATGTTCATTGTAACCATAACAGAAGTCAATTAAAAGGCTTATTCCTAAAATCAATTCCAATATTCTCCCACTTAAAAATTTATCTTCCTATGACCTCTCACCATGCAGTTCTGCAAAACTTCTGTACGTACTTGTTCTCCCCATGCATAATACGAAGTGCACTCCATACATCACCACAGCCTTTTCTGGCCAAAAGTGTCACAACACAAGAGAGGGCATAAGTACATCTGAAGGCATGCACCATGTACTTGTAAACATTTTCATCAGACAGGGGTACACATAGAGTAAATACCAAGAAAAACACGCAAGGTTTGAAACCTGATGTTATTGCTGTATTGTGGCACATATAATGACTGTGGAACAAAGGGTACAACAAAAACTACTCCACTAAATGGCTAGCAACCTTCAAAGTAGTCCCCAAGTTTGTCTCTGGTTCAATGTCAATGATGCAGAAGTCAGCAAACACCACCAGCATCACCTGGTGTACCAATATGTGCCACCACATGACAAACTGCTGTTAAAATGTTCACTCTATTTTCAAACTGTTTCCCACGCAAAAAAAATTTGACACTTACTTGGTGACAATAAAGAAAAACACAACTTGGTGCATGGTGCTGCTATGAATAAACTGAGCTAGAACTTTAATTCCACTAATCCCTAATGGATATAACAAAAATTAACAGAAACCAGCTTCAATTAGTTTATGTGCCAAACCATACTTGCAAGAGTCTGCAACCTTATTGTCTGACCATGTACAAATCCTCACTTTCACGAAAACATGAAATCTGGTGGCTGGTATTCATTAATACCAAATAATTAGACTAAATGCTTTGCTGTCTGAATTTATAAACATAGTCACACCCCAATATAATGTCACTGTTCACCACAATTTGTGCAGTATGTCGATGGTGGTAGTAGATCAAAATACTGTACAATAGAGAACTTCTTTTCACAGGCTTCCATGGGCGCTAGAAAAGGGTGGCGCTATAATGGGGGAAGTGGGGGTGGCAGGAGGGGTGTAATTTCCAGTATTCACTGTATGTCCAACAGGTAACTACAAGAAGCTTTCCATTCGTGAATACTATGCAGATATCAGCCTCATCCTTTACCAAGTTCAGAAGAGATTACTCTCTAAAATACTACACAGAACACAAAATATTAAATATTAGGTATGTACCTGATGCCCATAGTTTTTAGGTGTTCCTTTTTATACACAATTACACACAAAGGATCAGTTCCACCTTTTCAGGTAAAACATCGATCTCCATTTGTCTGCTTTAGATATGAAAACACTGTGATGTCGTCTATTCCTCCCACTAATTTCGAACACACTCTGTCAAACCTGTTCCTTTTGTGCACACCTAGCAACGTCCAGAAATCCGATTAACCTAAAATTTGACACTACTCCAGATAATCCAAACTACGTGACACTAAATTTAAATTTAAATCAGGAAGATAAATTCACGTCATTTTTTTGTGATTCTAACATCGAAGCAATTAATAAGTGCTACAAATCAGTATAACGACATGACCTTACCTAACCTAATTCACAGGAGGTTGTTTCTAAGCTGTGAAAGATTTCCACTTTGCAATAATATTCCAGAAGTTTCCCGTGTTAGAAATCCTTAATTGTTTCTTTTCCGCAAATATAACAGGATATAAGCACAGGCTTGTGATTTCAGTTTTCATTTCTACATTATCTTTTTGGTGGCTTGCAAGACAACGCCAGGCATGAAATGCCAACGACTGTGCTACGAAGATTCACAGACTTTTATATATTAGTCGTACTTCACCAGACTATTCTAAAACATTCGTAATGTTGGGTGCATTAAACACCTACAGCGTAAGCTACAGTGCTTCAACGTTTTATCGGTCAACTTCCATCAAATTAGCCGAGCTAACGTTCATACATTTCCATGCGTACTGTATTAAGTGACGCGTCTACAGCTTCACAATTACTACAAAAAGAAAATAATTGTACTTACACTAAGTTTACAAGATGGACTGCCAATAGGAGGAGACCTAGTGTAATAAACCCGGCTAAACTGACATGAAACGTTTCAATTCTTCGGCACCATCACACTCACTACACTCACGATTGGGACGTTGTAGTTCTTGATCTGTCCACCCACTTACTGCTAGGGAACCAGAGAGAAATCTGCTCCAGGAAGGCGGCAAATTCAATTTACAAATGACAATAAATTCCTACTGTAAAAAGAACTCCACAAAACATGCACACATAGTGATGCTTATGAAATTTATATACTGTAATAATACGGAACATGCGACATTAATAGCATTGTCTATTTTGATGAATGTCAATGCAGTTTTTCTGCATTTAACACTACTATATTTACAGATTTATTGCAGGCAGTCTCACAGAATACAAAAGTGTGCAATTACACTAGAAAATTGGGTGGTCTGGTTTATTCCACCTTTGCAATGTGGTCCGCGATCAAATTTCAGAGACACGCAACAAGAACATACGAAATTTAATGAATAATTATTTTATCCACATTCGATTGTTCAAAAACCAAATAAGTAAATTTTGTGATACTACACTTTTTGATTTATATGAACTCTGTTTCCCTCAAAATTAGTTTCTGGCGCAAAGCATAACAAATAAAAAGCCTTTGTGAAAGTACTTACATGGGTGAACAGTTGTCTGCAAAGATGAATACTGTGAAGGACCATACAGAAACTGACTCAACGATCAAAATATTTAGAGAGCTGTCTTTGTGTTGCAACTTTCCAAATATGTCTAGAAATTAATATTTTAGCGACTAACAAGCAGTGCCTATTTTCTCACTGAAGTTCCTTTTTCTTAAATAGTGATGGGTTAAGAAGAAAAACTACAAGAGTGGGGGCATATGGAAAGCAAATAAAATAATTCATGTGAGCTCAGTTAATTTTACTCACAATTTATTATAAAAAAAAGAAACAAGGAAAGATTTACTAGAAAAAAAATTATTAGAATTTTCTGCAGTTAATTCAGCTTTTTTAAAATTAATTTAAAGCAATTTTTACCACCCCAGTACTGGTTCTACTGATGACAGGGTATTATCATTAACAGTAAATAAGTAAAAAATATTGGTATTGTTTACAATGTGGCCACAAAACATTTTCTCTCAATTTGGCCCTTGTGCACGAAAGGTTGCCCATCAATGATCTAATTGTTGGCAGCCATCACTAACGACACTACAGAAAAAGTAAAATACTGATAAGACTCATCCTGCATAAGGCAATATAAATAAACTGCGTGTATATATATATATATATAAATTGAAAGAAGCATTATAATTGAATTAAAATTATTCTGGAAAGAGTGTTACACAATAAATAACACCTATAATTCTTCCTACTCATTATTAGCACAAAAAAGTATCAAGACCTACCTTTTAACAAATTATGCTGTAGTTGCCTGACATCATTTGGTGGCATCTGATACTACTTCAGATGCAGAAACTGTCTTAAATTGGTAAGCATGACATGGATCCAAACAAAATATGCACCAGTAATGCTTGTCAAAGTTAGAGAATGGGTCAAAATTGTATTCAAATCAGTGGCTTTTCCTTTACTACCATCTAGAGTTATGCTTTATGATGATTTTGGTGCAGCTTCCTTTAAAATTGTATTATTACAGTTAAGTCTTTGTATTTCAAACACAAAACACATACTGTACATTGGCAATCAACATCCTTGTCTTGTGGTTCAATCCTGGAGGTCAGTTATCCCATCAATGTTTTCATTCGATCCACTTTATCTCTACATTTGCTTCATAAGTTAGAAGTACCTAAAGCAGGAGCAGATATAACCAGCCAAAGGGCAGGGCAATAAAATAAAATCATATGATGGTTCAACATATATTTTTACAATAAACCACACACAGTAACAATAAATTTGGTTCCATTTGTTATATAAGATACACTTAAAATTTACAAAATTTCCTCCATTCCACAAAAATAATTTCACTAATATTTTATTAAATGTTTCTCTAAAGAAGATTTTAGATGTCAAATGCGCTGGCTCTAACATGATCTTGAAAACCAGGAATATCAACTTATCAGATCAAAATCAACAACAGGCACCCCCAGCTTACATAACTTCAGCATTTAGTATCTTTACCATAAACCACACGTAAGAAAATTCAAGGTGCATGAATGTCACATTACGCTCAAACATGAACCTTCATTACCATGAATATTTGCTAAAAATTAATATACCGCCAAAATTAAAAAGTGCATTAACAAAATAAGGTACCCTTCCTTAAGTACCATGGGGTGGGGGGGATAGAGAGAGAGGGGGGAGGGAGAGAAAGGAATATAAATGTGGCTACCAATTTTCCATTGATTTATTTACTGTACCCACTATTATTTTTTAGGTTTTAACATAATTATACTTTGTTTAGGGTCTCAGTAGATTGTTACAGGACTGTGTGCACACACGCACACACAGACACACACAAACACACATTTTATAAAAGCTAAGTAAATAAAATTTTATATACATATATCTATGTGTGTGTTTGGTGGCTTGTGTGTTGAGGTCCAACAATAAAAGGCAAAGCAATCCCATTACAGGCCTGGGCAGGCCTTGAGGGTTCCAGGAGGTTGAGGCTCCCAGATTTCAAGACAATCGGCACAAGGTTGTGAGCCGTATGCACCGGCCGCCTTTACCCCCAGGAAATATTCCTGGTACTCATTTCTGTTAGAGGCTGAGTCAACCCCAGGGCCATAGTGCGACCGGAAGGACTGTGTCGATGAAAAATTCCAATGACACCATCGGGAATCGAACCCGCGACCTTCTGGTTTGTAGCGCAGTGCCTCAACCAACTGCGCCACCGCGTGCCCCAGGTCCAATAATAAATAAAAGTAAACTTCCATTAAGGTTTATGAAATGCAACCCTTACATAAATCATGTAATGTCAGTACTGCACATTCTCTTAATCCCACTTTTAGTAATGGATAAATCTCTTATCAATGACATGGTTCAATAAGTACCCAGATTTAAATTTCTAAAGCCTGAAAAACATGGACTTACATTTATATGTCACAGAGAATAAAATTAACTTTTACAAGATACATACACTGTATATACATATCAAATGGTAACTGAGAAAGAAAAAGTCATCAGAAGGAAAGAACCACAGATACTGATGGAAATATAATCACACACCTCACCAATTCATTGAAAAAAGTTCACACTAAGAATGCAAAGCCACTATATAGCCCACATCTAACATTACCAAAACCAATGGCTCTTGATCTGCAAATTATATCTCATTATATATTACAGATAATAAAATTCCGCCTGAAAATCATCTTAAGGTCAAGGAGTAATTACAAGAACACAGCATGGGTTGTGATATTTTCATCATAGTTGAGAGAAAGTCAGTCTTCAAAATTTAACTATTTATAGCAATCCTCATCCAAAGCAGGAGTTTGTCCCATAACAAAGGTGTGTTTGGTATATCCACAATGGACATAATGAATACTTTAGAGGTTAAACACAGATACATAAACATGACTATGAACATTCAAATAAATTAACCAACAAGATGCAACAGTTTCAAAAGTTTATTACTTGACGTTTATGTGTGGCTCAACATGTTTTGGGCGCTTCCTCGCCCATCATCAGGAGCTTACAACTGCATTAGCAGCCTCTGGTTTTACTGTTGGAGCGTGGCAGTAGAAGCATTGTTGGTCGTGGTCTGGCAGACCACGACCAACAACGCCGCTACCGCCATGCTCCAACGGTAAAACCAGAGGCTGCTAATGCAGTTGTAAGCTCCTGATGATGGGCGAGGAAGGGCCCGAAACATGTTGAGCCACACATAAACGTCAAGTAATAAACTTGTGAAACTGTTGCATCTTGTTGGTTAATTTATTTGTATCATATCATGATGCATGGACTTCCATGACCCTGTTTCATAGTTTCTATTGGCCTGACCTGGGTTCTATCTCCTCTCCCTGTACCATGGTTCTCATTGGCCACATTTTTTGCAACCTGCTTACAAAAATAAACCAAAACCTCACCCCCTTCATTTCAGCAACATCCTGGTTCCAATTCATTCAACCCTGAAGACTGAGGCAGCATGTCCCTTTAAAATGTCAATGTCAACTTGTAAAACTACATGGCATCAAAACACAAGAGACTAGAGCCTGAACAATTCCCCACCATGAAACCCTACAAACATACAACACCAATTGACTTTGCAGTATTTAATTATAAACAACAAAAATTGCAGGCAGTACCCAACTTTCATATGTATTTCATGCCTGAAGATGTGTAAGAACATCAAAACATACAAAACTCAAGTTACAGGCTTGTATGTCATAAGGGGGG